>Ga0307441_1000036_pt1 | contig 67391 bp, 66 predicted proteins | sample SalMarWE160420MG_FD_202149 | JGI IMG/M metagenome (GOLD analysis project Ga0307441, IMG submission 202149) | Salt marsh sediment microbial communities from the Plum Island Ecosystem LTER, Massachusetts, United States - WE1604-20 | ecosystem: Environmental > Aquatic > Marine > Intertidal zone >... | reverse complement strand
GCACCGGGTCCCACGTGGTCGCCAACATCGGCAGCGAGACGGGCAAGCCGGCGCTCGGCCGCGCGGCGGCAGTGGCCCTGTGGGTGGATCCGTCCAGCAACCACAAGTACGCGATCGTGGCCGCCGGCAGTTCGGGCGTCTCGGTGGTCGACATGACCGAGCTTGCCGACCACGGTACGGTGCCCGGCATGACGCTGGTCAAGACCTTCCAGCCCATCAAGCTCGAAGAGGAGGACGGTGAGACCCACGTGGGCTTCGCGGACGGCAAGAGCGTGGACGTGAAGATCGTCGGCGACTACGCCTACTTCAGCTACGACAGCTTCGGCCTGGTGGCCTACCGGCTGTCGGACCTCGTGGCGCCGGTGCCGCAGGGAGTCGATCCGACCAAGCTGTACGAACCGCACAGCGGCGCGGACTACCGCCCGGTCGCGGTCGGCCAGTTCAACCTGCAGAGCGTGCCCGGCTACGAAGCGCTGGAGGGCGGTGCGCAGTACATGACCGCCCAGTACTTCCCGGCCCATACGCCGCTGAGCGACGGTTCAGGCCGCGTCTACGAGCTCAACACGCCGAAGCTGTTCTTCTACGTAGCGTACGCCGAGGCCGGCGTCATCAAGATCGACTGGAGCGACCCGGCCGCGCCGAAGCTGCTGCAACGGCAGGACACCGTCGGTGAAGCGGCCTCCACCGCCATCGCCAACGGCCGCGTCTATGTCGCGGACGGAGACGGCGGACTGGTGGTCTTCAAGTAACCGCAACAGCAAGTGAGCGGCGAAGGCCGGGGTTCCCCCGGCCTTCGCCGTTTAATGGACCGTATGCCCACAAAGAACCGCCTTTTACGGACAGACATCGGGACATCCTCTGCCGTGTTCCGTTGTCGATACTTGATAGCTCTATCGAATGCATCAACTTCAGGGGGTGTCGGCCATGGAGAAACCGCACGGCAAAGCCATAATCCCCGACGAGTCCGTCGAGCTGTTGTGACTGGACGGCGAACCGGCACCCAACCCTCTGCCCGGTTTTCCAGCTTTGCAGCTGTCAGCAACTGGCTCCGATCGATTGCGGAGACGTTCCCCGGGGCGGGGCACCATCGCATCCGGTTTGCGGTGCGCTGGAGTTGCCGAACGAGACGATCGCTGCCGGCGGCCTGACCGAGGGAATGCAGCCCGCGGCGAATTCCCCACTGCACACCGACACTGATCAGGCCGCATTGGACCTCCTGGCCAATATGGACCCTGCGGTGCCCCGGCGATCACCAGGGATCCCACGGGGCATGCATTGCGCTATCCGCAAAGCACAGTGCCTGACCTGCCCGCCGGCAGGTCAGGCAGATGGCTTGGCATCTCGTCGTTCAGAACGCTCCGTGCAGGGTGGTCTTACGTCCGACCGGCGGTCCTGTGACCGTACGACAGGGCTTATCCTGGCACCGCCGCGCCGGCCCGGGACACTACTGCAAGGAGAACTGGTAGTTCACGCCGACCGTGAAATTGTCGTTGCTGATATGCCCCGCGTCCTGGTGCATCCACTGGGCCTGGGCCGCGAGATCCGGTCCTAACCTGTACTGTGCGCCCAGCCCGATGCGGGCACTGGTGTTGCTGTTGCTCAGATCGCCGGTTGCACTGACATCGCCCAGACCGACTTTCAGATACGGCAGCAGGTCACGCCCGAGACCCACCGGATAGCCGGCCATGAGATCGACTCCAACCACGTTTGAACCGTAGGTCACGTCCCGGTTGTGGGTACTCTGTCCATTGAACTCGGCAAACACATCTGCGCCCACGATGACCGGCGCGGGTGCGCTGCTGATGGGCAAGGCCGCGTTGTAGCCCGCGGAGACCCCGCCGGTCAGGGACGTCTGGGTGTTCAGATCGTAAGCATTCGACTGGTTCAGGCCCAATTGCGCTCCGGCGTAAAGGCCTGCCCACTGACTGGGCACCGTATCCACTCCCGGGCCGGCCCACGCCAGAACAGGTGCCAGAGCCAGCACACTGCTTGCCAGAAACAATGGTCGTTTCTTCATCCTTGCCTCCTGATTCTACTCCGTCGTAATGGCTGATCGGTCCGCACCACCGACCCGTGCTCGAGTCCACCCGTCGGTGTCCGACGATCCAGAGCACCGCGCGAGTCCGGTACAAGACCCTGAACCGCGATCCGCTGGGCGCGTGGTCGTCCACCCTGAACGTGCGTTCCGATGTTGCCGGTTCGCGTAAGAAGGCGCACGGGCTTCACTTCCATCACCGACGGACCGAGCTAAACGCACACTGCCGGGTGACTGCGCGACCAGGGATGTCGCGCCCGCCGCCCGCACGAGCCGGTCGCCTGGCCGACGTTGGTTCATCGGCCGGGTGAGATGGACCAGGGCCGAGCCCGGGCTTCGAACCGCTGATCGAGCGTCGGCTATTCGGACCTCAAGACGGGACTCGCGTTCCGCGGCGCGCGAACCGGGACTTGGCGCACCCCACGCGCCGGTGGCAGCCCATCCGGAGCGGGACCGGCAGACGGACCCTTCTCCACAGAGCCGGTATGCCTTCCCCCGGACGTCGCGCTTTGACTCCAGTCTTGGCGGCTGCCACGCCAGCCCGTCTGCGGTACCCAGGGGTGCGCGCTGTAGCTGCAAACGCAATGCCATTTGCGCAGGGCCTGAGATTTCCATGGGTTGGCGGTTGCCGACGGCCACTGACGTTGCCAAACGACAACAGGCGTACGCCATCCCAAGCAGGAAGTCTCGCCACAGCCCCATCTTGGGATGTCGTTGTCAGGAAACACCGCCGAGCGGCCCGACGGCCAGCGGAGCCCGGGCAGACCCAGGGAAGCTCTGCACAAGTCGATCAGGGGGACGATCGCAAGGCGCAAAGAGGCGGGGCCGCGCGGATTACAAACGCCGTGAGCGCCGCTTCAGCGGCCTGTGCAGAGCCTGCCTAGGAGTCCGTGCGCACGATGCGCCAGCAGTTGTGGATACGCGGATTGCGGGCGAAATCCCTGGGCAGGGTCTGTGCACTGATGTCTTGCACCTCGAGGCCCGCCAACGCGTGCGCATCCATCCGGAAGCGCCGGTAGTTGTTGGAGAAGATCAGCACACCGTCGGCGGTCAGCAGACGGCTCGCGCGGCGTATCAGCTCGACGTGGTCGCGCTGCACGTCGAAGGTGGCTGCCATGCGCTTGGAACTGGAGTAGGTAGGGGGATCCAGGAAGATGAGTCCATAGCGGTCCCGGCCGCGCGCGGCCTGCTGCTCCAGCCACTGCAGACAATCGGCGCGTACCAGCTCGTGCTCGGCGCCGGCAATCCCGTTCAGAACGAAGTTGCGGCGCGCCCATTCCAGATAGGCGTTGGACATGTCCACCGTGGTGCTGGCCGATGCGCCCCCGAGCACCGCATGGACGGTGGCCGCCCCGGTGTAGGCGAACAGATTGAGAAAGCGCCGCCCCGCCGACAGTTCGCCCACCAGCCAGCGGGTCAGGCGATGGTCCAGAAACAACCCCGTATCCAGATAGTCGGTGAAATTCACCAGCAGCCGGCACGGACCTTCGCGCACTTCGTGGAATTCGCCCTGCTCGCCCAGCTTTTCGTACTGGGCCTGACCCTTCTGCCGACGTCTGACCTTGAAGTACACCTGCTCGCGGGGTACGCCCAGCACCTCGGGGAGAACGGTGAGCGCCTCGCGCAGACGCAGGCGGGCGCGCTCCGGATCGATGCTGGCGGGCGCGGCATATTCCTGCACATGCGCCCACTGGCTGTCGCCCTGGTAGAGGTCCACGGCCAATGCGTACTCCGGCATATCGGCGTCGTAGACCCGATAGCAGCAGATGCTTTCCCGCGCCGCCCAGCGGCGCAGCTGGCGCAGGTTCTTGCGCAGGCGGTTGGCGAACATCTCGCCACCGGGCCCCGCATCGGCCAGCGGCCGGGGCCCGGATGCGGGCGCACGGGTCGTCACGAACCACTGGGGATCCACTTCGAAATGCAGCAGCTTGCAGGGTATGGCGCCATTGAACAGAGCATGCTGACGACGTGCCCGCAGCCCCATGCCCTTGGCCAACTCCGGGTTGCCGGTGAACACCGCCGCCCGCCAGCCGACGAAGTGCTCGCGCAGCCGCGCGCCCAGCAAGGCGTAAAGCGGCCGCAGGCTCTGCACCTCACCCAGCCGCTGGCCGTAGGGCGGATTGACCACCACCAGCCCCGTGGGTTCGGGGCGCGCAGGCACCAGTCCGGCCAGCTCGCGCCGCTCAGCATGGACAATGCCCCGCAGCCCGGCCGTCTCGATATTGGCGAGGGTCGCGCGCACCGCGGCGGCATCGGCATCGTACCCGTACACCGGCGGTATGCGGTCGCGCCCTTCGACCCGTCGCTGGTGTGCCTCGTCGAGCAACCTCTGCCAGAGTTCCGGGCGATGCCCCAGCCAGCCCTGGAATCCGAACCGGGGTCTGAGCAGACCGGGGGCCACATCGCCGGCCAGCAGCGCCGCTTCGATGGGCAGCGTCCCGGAACCGCACATGGGATCGATGAGTGCGCCCCCTTCGGCCGCTGTCTGGGGCCATCCGGCCCGCACCAATATGGCCGCCGCCAGATTCTCCTTGAGGGGTGCCAGCACGCTCTCGCGCCGGTAGCCCCGACGGTGCAGGCTGTCGCCGGAAAGGTCGATGCTGACGGTGGCCTGGTCACGGAACAGGTAAAGGTTGATGCGCAGGTCGGGCCGTTCCACATCCACCGACGGGCGCTCGCCGGTGGCGCTGCGAAACTGGTCCACCACAGCGTCCTTGACCTTCAACGCCGCATACTGGGAATGCCCGATGGCCGAGGCGGCGGTGTTGGCATCGACCGCCAGGGTGCCGGCCGACGTCATGTGCTGCGCCCACGGAATCGCGCGCACGCCTTCGTACAGCGCCTCCGGCGTCGGCGCCGCAAAGTGCGCCAGGGGCAGCAGAATCCGGTTGGCGAAACGTGACCACAGGCAGGCGCGGTAGGCCAGTTCCAGCGAGCCCTCGAAGCTCACCCCCGCGGGCGTCTCCTTGGCCGCCGCCGCGCCCAGCCCGCGCAGCTCATCCAGCAGCAGGGAGGTCAGACCCTTCGGTGCGGTGGCGAACAGGGGGTGGCTTTCGGTCATGGTCGGAGGCCGGCGGCGGGCGCGCTGCGAAGGGCACATTGTAACGGAGCGCCCGCAAAGGTCGACCGCACAGTAGCGCTCAGAGGCGATTCAGCACTCGTTCCAGCACCTTGCCGCGGGGCACCAGGGCAGTGGCACCCGCCGCCTTGGCTTGGCGAAACACGTCCGTGTCCACATGCGGCCCGAAGGCGATCAATTCGGCGTCGGGCCAGCGCCGGCGAAGCTCCGACAGATGGGACAGGGCGTCGGCAGCGGTCAGGTCCAACACCACCAGATCCGGTGTCCCCGGATCGTCACGGCGCAGTAGCTCAGCACCGGCCGCCTGCCAGCGCGAGGCCAGACGGGTACGGGTCATCAGATCATCGGTCCACAGCAACAGCTTCATGTCATCGTACCGGTATCCGCTTTCAGCTGTCGCGGGAGCCGAGCGATGGGGCCAGCACGGCATCCAGGTCCAGGGAGCGCATGGCGCCCACTGCGCATTCCCAGGCCCCTTCGTGACAGAGCCCGCTCATGCCCGCCTGCTCATAGGCCTCCAGAGCAGCCTGCACGCAGGCGTCGCGGACCAGACGGGCCAGGCGGCGCTGTTGTTCGCTGGGTTCGGCGATCATGGCGTTCACTCCAAAAGCGTGAAGGCACAGCTTGCGGGATGGAAAGCGGGATAATCAAGGGGCCCATTGCGCCGATGCCGGGGCCCGCAGGGGCGCACAAGCCGAGTTCCGGGGGCCGGCGCACACTCTCGTGGACGCCGTCCACTGCGGGGTCAACGGCGAATCAGGCCGCTGCGACCCGGTCCCGACCCGCCCATTTGGCCTGGTATAGGGCCCGGTCGGCACGGCTGACGAAGGTCTCTTCGGTGTCGTCGTCGACAAGCTGCGCCACACCGATGCTGACCGTGATGCTGCCGGCCTCCTCGAAGGATCGGGCCGCCATCAGTTCCCGGATCTTGTCCGCCATCGCGGATGCCTGCTCCCGGGTCGTGCCGGGAGCCAGCACGCAGAATTCCTCGCCGCCATAGCGGACGAAGTAGTCCGCCTGCCGCAAGCCGCTGGCGATGCGCCGGGCGGTCTCCCGCAGCACCCGGTCGCCACACTCGTGGCCACATGTGTCGTTCACCCGTTTGAAGTGATCCACGTCGATCATCAGCAGCGACATTGGCAGGCGGTAGCGGCGCGACTGCTCGATTTCCCGGCGCAGATTCTCGCCGAACAGGCGCCGGTTCATGGCGCCGGTCAGGGCGTCCGTGTTGGACAGCTTGGTGAGCTCTAGCTCCTTGCCGCTGCGGGCCCGCTCGTACAGATAGGCGAAAATGCCGATGAGCATGTAACTGAAAAACATATCCAGCCGCGCCGCATGAGTGGGGTCGCCCGCCAGCGGCGCGACGGCGAGCAGCGCCAGGTAGCCGATGGTCACCAGCAGATTGATCACCACCCCGGCGCGCAGCCCGAGCAGAAAGTAGGACAGCATGGGGATGGTGTAGAGCCAGAACAGGGCCTGAACGCCCGTGCCGGTCGCTCCCAGCAGCACGATCAACGCCGACGTGACGATGGCCGCGAGGGCGGCCGGGCCTATGTTGGCGGCCCGCTGTATGTGGCGCAGGTTGATGCACATCAGCAGCGCCGCCGTCGCCTCGACGGTAGCGACCGCCGGCAGCCCGCGACGGGCGGACACGAAGGCGAACGCCAGCGCCAGCAGCGCACCCAGTATCGACAGGGCCGTGGTCAATCGGGTCCTGGTGCTGCGCACCGTACAGGCCGCCTCGCCGGCCGGTGAAGCCGACATCTCCAGCGCGGCCAGAGGAGGAGCGCCGTCACTCGACCGGGATCGACGGGCGAGGCCCGCCCAACCGCCCTGGAAGGCCCGTGCGATGCGCAATGTCCGTTTCATGGACAGTCTTCTCCCTACAGTACCTGCCGTTTCCCGACTACCGCCTGACATCGCCCGGGGGTCGATGCTGCGCCGCGGCGGCAAGGTGGCGTGCCGGATTAGACGCCGAACCCGCGGACTTGGTTCACTGCCTTGCGGCGCCGGGCAGGGAACGCGGCATGATCGTCGCCTGGCGCGATGTGCAGCGGTTTACGGGCAAGGCGCGTGCCAGACGCGCCGAATCCCGGACGACGGGCGGCACATGCCGCCGTCGAAGTCCGCCCCGCGCACCCGGCCAGAACAACAACCGTTCCTGCGGCGGGAACTTGCGTCGGCCAGCGCGCTCTTAACATTTGAAGAGCCCGTCGGGAAAATGGCTCGCTGGCGCCAGCATTGCGGCGCGAATAGAACGATAGATACGGGGGGTTTTCGTCCTTCCGATGGGCAAATGAACCGTGCTAAGGTGCTTTTCCCCTGCCGGCGCAGGGAACATGCGACATTCGGCCGCCCACTGCGCTGGCACCAAAGTTGCCTCATCCAGGGATCGTGGCAACACCTTCGGGTAGAGCCATCATCAGGTGACGACGAGCGAACGTGAGCGCTGCGTCAATAATGTCGCCGAATGGATAGTGCGGGCTACCCCGAATAGGGCATGGCGCGGGCCTACGCCTTCCCGTAGATTCGTACTCACTGTTCTGACCCAGGCAGCCCGTGCCCTGCGGTCATTAGTAATCGAGGAGGTACCATGCTGGTCAAAGACATCATGACCACGGCCGTGAAGACCACGGCTCCCGATGCAGGTGTCGGAGAAACCGCTACCGTAATGTGCTTCAACAAGATCAGCGGACTGCCCGTCACCGACAAGGACAACAATATTGTCGGCGTGATTTCCGAGAAGGATGTCCTGCGCGCGATGTATCCGGACATGGAGGAATACATGCAGGACCGGCCGGTCGACCTGGAAAAGCTGGAATACGAATACCGGGATGTCCTGCACATGAAGGTCGAACGTCTGATGAGCAAGAAGGTCGTCACGGTATCCCCCGAGGCGCCGGTACTCAAGGCCGTGTCCGTCATGTGCGCCCATCGCATCCGCCGCATCCCGGTGGCCATCGACAACAAACTGGTGGGCATCATCAGCATGGGGGACGTCCACAAGGCCATCTTCCAGAAGAACCTGATGGACAGCGAGCAGAAGGCTCGCGGCGTCGCCTGACGATCATCGTGGTGCGGCCGGGCCGGCCGCACTGCCCGTCGATTCTCCCCGCGCCATGCCGGCACGCACTCCGCCGTAGGAGCGTCCGCCGGCGCCGCAACTGCAGGGGGTAACCGCCGCACTCCAACGATGCCCGGCCGCTGCCGGTCCGGACGGCCGGCAGCGCTGTCCCATGCGGTTATAATGGATGCTCCCGTGCACAGGCACGCCATGCGAGCAGGGCCGGCGGTTCCCATGACCCCCGAACGTTACCGGCGCATCAGCGCCGTGCTCGACCGCCGGCAGCCGGATCTCACCGTACTGCTGGAGAACGTGCACAAGCCCCACAACTTTTCAGCGGTGTTGCGCACCTGTGATGCGGTGGGTGTGTTCCAGGCCCATGCCGTCACCGACAGAAGCACGTTCCGGGGCAACCGCCACCTGTCCGCGGGCAGTCGCAAGTGGCTGAGCGTGCAGCGCCACGACAGCACCGAAGCCGCCGCCACAGCCCTCCGGCAGCGCGGGTTCCGGATCCTCGCCGCCCATCTCTCCGACCGGGCCGTGGACTTTCGCGAAGCAGACTATACGCAGCCGGTGGCGATCGTGCTGGGGACGGAAAGATACGGCGTCTGTGACGAGACACTGGCGCTGTGCGACGGCGAGATCACGGTACCCATGCACGGCATGGTGGCATCGCTCAACGTGTCCGTCGCCGCCGCCGTGATCCTGTATGAGGCACAGCGCCAGCGTGCTGCCGCCGGCCTCTACGACCGGGTCCGTCTCGACCCCGAAACCTATCGGCGCACCCTGTTCCAGTGGGGCTACCCGCGTCTGGCGCGCTACTACGAATCCATCGGCCGCCCCTTTCCAACGGTAACCGCCCGCGGCATAGTGGCCGGAAGATTCGCGGACTGAAACCCGGGTTGGTGGCTGCCATCCGTCGGCGGCAGGGTAGGGTTGTCGGTACGCCTGGGAGGAATGGGTCATGCAAGGTGTGCAAATGTCGTTCGACTGGGGCGTTGCTGTCGTACTGCTGCTGATCGGGTTCGCCGCGGGCCTGCTTGCCTTCTGGCTGCTGCGGCCCGGCGATCGGCGCGCCCGCGAGCTGGAAACCGAACTGGACAAGACGCGCGAAGACCTGGAGCACTACCGGGCCGACGTCAACCGCCATTTCGAGCGCACGTCCCAACTGTTCGGGGAGCTGACCGAGAACTACAAGACCCTCTACACCCATCTGGCCCAGGGGGCGGGCGAACTGTGCGGGGATCAGAACCGCCCGCCGCAGCTGGACATGCCGGAAACCGGACTGCTGACCCAGCGCGAGCAGGCACCGGACGCCGAGTCCGAGGCTGTCGCCCCGGCCGAAGCGCCCGAGGACGCCCCGCCCAGGGACACTCGCGCGCGCCCCTCGGACGACAAAGAGGAAACCCACCTCGGCGATACGCCGCGCATCACCGATCTGGACTCGGCCCGCGCCGAAGAACATCCCGAACAGGAAAAACCGCAGCGGCCCGAGTAACACCGCGGTTCACTCGCCGCCGACGCCCCCTTCGCGCCAGCGCAGCCCGATATCCTGCAGACCGCGGCGCAGGCTGTCGCCGGCGGCAGCCAGATCGGAGCCGTTGCCGCGCAGCCCCAGCTCGATGCAGGGTTCATCCTCGCCCAGGCGCGGCAGGCTGGACAGACCCACGGTGGGGTAATCGGCCACCAGCGCCTCCATCAGCGGCAGCAGTTCGCTCTCGTGAGCGCCGATCACGGTAACGGTGTCCATATCGGGAGGAATCCCTTTGCGGTCCGCGTAACAGTGGTCCAGCACCCAGTCCAGCATGGGCCAGGCCATGACGGGGAAACCGGGCAGGAAGTGGTGCCGGTTCAGGGTGAAGCCGGGAATACGGTTGTACGGATTCGGTATGAGAGTGCTGCCTGCCGGCAGATCCGCCATGCGGATCCGGTTCGGATGGGCCTGGGCCCCGAAGCGCGCCTCGATCTCCGCCACCGCCCCCGGGTGGCGCTCCAGCGGCACTGCGGCCGCCCGCGCCGCACATTCCCGCGTACGGTCATCGGGGGTCGCGCCGATACCGCCGAAACAGAACACCGTGTCCGCGCCCGCCAGCGTCAGGTGCAGCGTGTCCGTCAGGCGCCGGGCGTCGTCGCCCACCACATGGGCCCAGTCCAGCTCCAGCCCACGCTCGCCCAGGGTCTCGACCACATGGTCGAAGTGTCGGTCGCGACGCCTGCCGCTGAGCAGCTCGTCGCCCACGATGATGATGCCGAATCCACCCTGCGACATATCTCCGATCCCCATCAGTCCCCGTACACCGTGACCGTGACACGGCGGCGGTGGCCGTGGCTGCGGTGCTCCCACAGGAACACGCCCTGCCAGGTGCCCAGATCGCAGCGCCCGTTCCGTACCGGCATGTTGAGCCCGCTGCCGGTGAGCACGCTGCGCACATGGGCGGCCATGTCATCGGGGCCTTCGGCGGTGTGCACGTAGCGCGGGTCGCCGTCCGGCACCAGCCCTCCCATGAACCGCTCCAGATCGTCGCGCACGTCGGGGTCGGCGTTCTCGCAGTGAATGAGCGAGGCGCTGGTGTGATGCACGAACACCTGGCAGATACCGGTACGCACCGACGCCCGCTCGACCCGCTGCTGCACCTCCCGAGTCAGCGCGTAGGTGCCCCTTCCCCGTGTCACGATATCGAAAGAGTCCTGAAATACCATGATGCAAGCTCCAGTTTTCAGAGGAAAAACCGCTGCAGCTTCCGCACGCCCGTTGCGCAACGGCCGCTCGCCGGCGTTGACCCTCGAACGCAGTGCGGCGAAAGCACGCACAGCCGTGTATAATGGGTAAATTTTGGCCCCCGGCCAGTTTCAATGCTCACCGCAGGTACATGACCGTGATAGAACAGCTTCGCAATATCGCCATTATCGCCCACGTCGACCATGGCAAGACCACCCTGGTGGACAAGCTCCTTCAGCAGTCCGGCACTTTTGGCGAGCGCAGCAACGTCGTCGAGCGGGTCATGGACTCCAACGACCTGGAACGCGAGCGCGGCATCACCATCCTCGCCAAGAACACGGCCATCCGCTGGCGGGACTATCGCATCAACATCGTAGACACCCCCGGACACGCCGATTTCGGCGGCGAGGTGGAACGGGTGCTGTCCATGGTCGATTCGGTGCTGCTGCTGGTGGACGCGGTGGACGGGCCCATGCCCCAGACCCGCTTCGTGACCCAGAAGGCCCTGGCCCGCGGCCTGCGGCCCATTGTGGTCATCAACAAGATCGACCGTCCCGGCAGCCGGCCCGAATGGGTGCTGGACCAGACCTTCGACCTGTTCGACCGACTGGGCGCCACCGACGAGCAGCTCGATTTCCCGGTAGTCTACGCATCCGCTCTGCAGGGTTATGCGGCCACCGATCCCCATGTGGACAGCGGCGACATGACCCCGCTCTTCGAAGCGATCGTGCAACATGTACCCGTGCCCGACGTGGACCCCGACGGTGCTTTCCAGATGCAGGTGAGCCAGCTCGACTACAACAGCTATGTCGGCGTCATCGGCATCGGGCGCATCGTCCGGGGCCGGATCCGCAGCAACAGCCCGGTGGCCATCGTGGACCGGGACGGCAACCGGCGCAGCGGCCGCATGCTGCAGATCCTGGGATTCCTGGGGCTGGAACGCATCGAGGTGCCCGAGGCCCAGGCCGGTGACATCATCGCCTTCACGGGCATCGAGGAGCTGTACATCTCCGATACCCTGTGCGATCCGAAGCAGGTTGAAGCGCTGCCGGCGCTGACCGTGGACGAGCCCACCGTCAGCATGACCTTCCAGGTCAACAACTCGCCCTTCGCCGGTCGCGACGGCAAATACGTGACCTCCCGGCAGATCCGCGAACGCCTGCAGCGCGAACTGCTGCACAACGTGGCCCTGCGGGTGGAGGACACCGAAGATCCGGACAAATTCAAGGTATCGGGCCGGGGCGAGCTGCACCTGTCGATTCTCATCGAGAACATGCGCCGCGAAGGCTACGAACTGGGCGTGTCCCGTCCCGAGGTCATCCTGCGGGAAGTCGACGGACACTGGGAGGAGCCCTTCGAGCAGTTGACCGTCGACGTGGAGGAAGACCACCAAGGTGCCGTCATGCAGAAGCTGGGCGAGCGCGGCGGCGAGCTCAAGGATATGGTGCCGGACGGCAAGGGCCGGGTACGCCTGGACTACATCATGCCCTCCCGGGGCCTGATTGGCTTTCGCACCGAGTTTCTGACCGCCACCCAGGGCACCGGTCTGCTGTACAGCGTCTACGACCACTACGGGCCGGTGAAGCGCGGCGAGTTCGGTCAGCGCGTCAACGGCGTGCTGATCGCCAACGGACCGGGCAAAGCCCTGGGCTATGCCCTGTTCAATCTCCAGGATCGCGGGCGGCTGTTCATCGATCCGGGCGACGAAGTCTATGAAGGCATGGTCATCGGCATCCATTCCCGTGATAATGATCTGGTCGTCAATCCGCTGAAGGCGAAACAGCTGACCAATATCCGGGCGGCAGGGTCCGACGAAAACATACTACTCACCCCGCCGGTGCGCATGAGCCTGGAACAGGCATTGGAATTCATCGATGACGACGAGCTGGTGGAGGTGACTCCCCACTATCTGCGCCTGCGCAAGAAGCTGCTCAAGGAACACGAACGCAAACGGGCCTCCCGCGCCGCTTCCTGACCCGAATCCTGTCAGCGGCTCCGGATGCCCCTGCCACGGAGCCGTGCAACCATGGCTACAAGCAAGGGTCGAGTGCTGATCGCTGACGACCAGTTCGCCGTCCGGCAACTGCTGCGCCTGATGCTGCAGGAAGACGGCTACGAGGTGGTGGGCGAAGCGACCAACGGTGAGTCCGCCCTGGAGATGTGCGACCGGTTGCGCCCGCAACTGCTGTGCCTGGACATCTTCATGCCCCACAAAAACGGCATGGAGGTGTTGCAGCAGGTGCGCGTGGAGTACCCGGAGCTGAAAGTGCTCATCATCAGCGCCGAGAGCACGTCGGCGCGGGTCAAGGAAGCATTGACATTGGGGGCGGCCGGCTTCATCGTCAAGCCGTTCAACAGCGCGACGGTACTGGATGCCGTCGCGCAGGTCATGGGCTAGCGGTTTTCGTACACCGCCATGATCTGCTGCAGTTCCGCCAACAGCCGCCGGCGCTCCGCGCCGTTCAGGGCGGCCGCCTGGGGCAGCTCACGGTCGGCTTTCAGGGCTTCGATATAGCCCCAGACGGCTTGGCAGCCATCGTTGCAGAGCCGTTCAACGCACCGCTCCACCTTGGTCGTGTCGATATCGTCCATTAGGCTTCACCCGGCCCCAGTGCGTCCGTCCCGCTTTCCCGCCGCGCCCGCCGGACGGTTCCGCTGGCCCCGGCCACTCATGGTATCAGCGTCGTCGCCGGCTGGCAGCCGTGCGGCCAGCCACATCCGCAGTCGCAGGCCCGCCTCGGACGTATAGCCCACTTCCACGAAACGGATCCGTCCCCGGGGCCCGATAATGAAACTGGTGGGCACGGCGCGCACGCCGTAGCGGGAAGCCAGCACGCCGTAGGGGTCCGCCAGCACCGGGTAGTCCAGGCCCTCGCGACGCATGTAGGCCCGCACCTGTTCGGCCGATCCGTCCTGAAACGCCACCGTGAGCACGGCATGATCCCGGGCAATGGCGGCAATGCTGCTCTGCTCCAGACGGCAGACCGGACACCAGGTAGCCCAGAAATGCACCAGCACCGGACGCCCGCGCAGGGCCGCCAGGGAAACCGTCTGCCCGGACAGCAGCCGCCCGGCCAGGGGCGGCGCCGGCCCGCTCGCCGTGTCACGCTGGCGATAGGCCTGGATACCGACCACCGCGACGAGAATGGCGGCCAGTTCGAGCCCCAGACGCCAACGCGCCCGGCGCCTGCCGCCCCGGCCGCTTTCCGCACTCTGCCTGCCCATCCGGTCACTCCGTCCCCTGCTTTGCCCCTGAGACTCGATTGGAACGATTCCGGACCTGCGTCACAGAATCGCCCCCGGCGCGCTCCTACGCTCGAACCATGTCACGGGCCGGCTCCGGCCCCGTCCACAGCGTGCGGGAGGCGCCATATGTACACGATATTCCGCCGATCAATGCCCGTTGCCGGCCCGGCACTGGCGCTGCTGCTGGGCGCCTGCTCCACTGTCGCGCCACCCACCGACCATCAGCCCGAAGCGTCCTTCGAACCGCTCGCCGAGGCTACGCCGTCTCCCTACAACCGCGTGGTCGCCTGGGTCCCGCAGAATCGGGCACCCACCCGCGCCGCCGCGGCCGCCCTAGTCCATGTGGCCCTGGGCAAAGCCAAGACCAAGGCTCAGGCGAGACTGTGCCACAACGCCTGGGTATTCGCTGGCAAGACCGTGCAGGCAGTCGGCCCCCTGCCCGCGGACTCGCCGGCCCGTCTCGGCCATCGACCCGCGTGGTTCTACCGCCTGAGCTGGCGGCCGGAGGCGGAAGGCTGTCCGGGGGTGAGCGCCCGGCGCTTTTACCGAACCATGGCCCGCCTGCTGCCACCCTGGATACAGATGCAGGTTGCAGACAGTATGCAGGTCGCCCAGCGCGGCTCCCGCTGACCGTATACCGGAAAATCTAAACACCGGACCCCGCAGTTCGGGCACCCCGAGCCGTCGCCCCTGCCCCCCAGGGCGGCAGCCCGTTCAGATTTCCCCGCGATGGGACAGCACCATCGACCGCAGACTCCGCTCGCCAAGGGCCTCGCCGACCGCGCCATCCAACGCCCCGATAACCTCTTCCACCGGCGCCAACTTGAGGATCCGCCCGTCGTTCAGTAATTGGTTCTCATCGGTCCTGCGCACCGATTTCAACAGCTCGAGCAGACCGATGGTTTCTATATCCCGCGCCGGCACATAGGCGGGGGGATCATCGCCGGTGGTCACCAGGTAACCGGCGCCTTCCAGTTCCCGCAGCACCCGCTCCACTGCCTCCGGGGGCAGTGACAGGTGCTGACCCAAGGTCTCCACCGACCAGGGTCTGCGGTTGTGATAGTGGTTGTACCCGATCAGGAACATCAAGGTCAGCGCCAGACGCTCGCGCAGGCGCGGGCTCAACACGATGCGCAGGCGCTGCATGGACAGATACTGGGGGTGCTGGACGTAAAAGGTGATCTGCGCCCCGAACAGCAGGATCAGCCAGCTCAGGTACAGCCATATCAACAGCAGCATGAGAATGGCGAAGCTGGAATAGATGGCGGCATAACGGGACGATGAAGCAATGAAGGCGGCGAACAGCCAGCCGGTGCTCTGCCAGAGCACCGCCGCGATCAACCCCCCCGAGACCGCCGCGCTCACCCGCACACGGGTGTTGGGCATGAAGTGATAGATGAACGTGAATGCGCCCCACACCAGGGCGTAGGGCACCAGTTCGCCGGCGGCCAGCACGATCGCTCCCAGCGGCTGTATGCGCATGAGGTGCTGAACCAGCGTATGGCTCATGACCGAGGCGGTTATCCCCATGGCGGTGAACACCAGCACCGGGCCGATCAGAATCACCGTGAGATAGCTGGTGAACCGGTGCCCGAGGCTGCGCATGCGCTCGATACGCCAGACGAAGTTGAAGGACTGCTCGATCTTCTGCATCAGGGAGATCACGGTATAGATCAGGACCGCAAGACCGACCGTGCCGAGCACTCCGACCTTCACATTCTCGACGAACGCCATCACCCGGTCAGCCACTTCCACACCCTTGGCGCCCAGCGGCGCCAGGAAGTTGTACAGCAGCGGCTCGATCTGATTGTGTACGCCGAATGCCTTGAGCACCGAAAAGGAGACCGCCAGCAGGGGCACGATGGACAGCAAGGTGGTGTAGACCAGCCCCATGGCCCGCAGGCCCAGCTGCCCGCCCATCAGCTCCCGCATCATGACGTAGATCAATCTGGCGACGAAGGTCAGCAAGCGCCGCGCGGTCGGCAACGTTCGAACGTCCACTTCCCAAAGGAGGTGGATCCCCCGTCGATACAACTTGTCCCAAAGCTCGGTCATGGCATACTTGGCCCGTGGACAGCCGGTTATTTTTGGTTAACCCAACTATAAAGCATCCGGCGTCGGGTTCCGACGCCGGCGTTGCGTTTCGGGAGGCCGCCATCAGCACGGCACCGAGTATCGATACCGGCGTCGGGCACCGCCGCCACCGCAAGTCCAGCCCCCCAACCGGCGGCATCGCTCGCGAACCGCGCACCGCGAAGCGCTGCTCCATGCCTCCCCGGCAACGCCCCACCGACCGCAACCATGGCTGAGCGCGGCCGCGCCCGGACGCCGGAGATCGCCGCCTTCAATCTGCAGCCGGGGCGGATCGTGGCGCGCAAATACGAAATCCTCGCCCACCTGGGCGCCGGCTGGGAAGGCGAGGTCTACCTGATCCGCGAGCGCAGCACCGGTATCGAACGCGCCGCCAAGTTCTTCTTCCCCCAGCGCAACCTGGGCGACCGTACGGCGACCCGCTACGCGCGCAAGCTCCACAAGCTGCACCACTGCCCGATCGTCATCCAGTACCACACCCAGGAGACCATCACGTGGAAGGGTATCGCCGTGACCTTCCTGGTCTCCGACTTCGTGGAGGGTGAACTGCTCAGCGACTTCCTTGCCCGCCAGCCGGGCAAGCGCCTGTCGGCCTTTCCCGCCCTGCATCTGCTGCACGCCCTGGCCAGCGGAATCGAGTGCATCCACCAGATGCGCGAATACCACGGCGACCTGCACAGCGAGAACATCATCATCCAACGCTACGGCCTGGGCTTCGACCTCAAGCTGCTCGACCTCTTTCACTGGGGCGCACCCCGCCCCGAGAACATCCACGATGACGTCATCGACCTGATCCGAATCTTCTACGAGGCGCTGGGAGGGCGGCGTCATTACGCCCGGCAACCGCCGGAGATCAAGGCGATATGCTGCGGCCTGAAGCACTCGCTGATTCTGAAGAAGTTCAAGACTGCGGGACAACTCCGCGAGTATCTCGAAACCATGCAATGGAACTGACGATGCCCCTTTCCGATATTCAGGAACCGGCCCTGTACCTCGAATGCGACCTGCAACAGAGTGAGGCCCACCGGATCGCCGGCGGACTCGCTGTCGCCTACTCCGCACGGGCGCCAGGCAAGACCACGGCCAATGAAGACAGCGTCGCCCTGATTCCCTGCGGCAACGGAGCCGGTGTGCTGGTGGTCGCCGACGGACTGGGCGGCATGCCCGCCGGCGAGCAGGCCTCCGCCCTCGCCGTGCGCTGCGTGGCCGACGCGCTGCGCAACGTGGATGCGGACGCTGTCGGCCTGCGCGAGGCGATTCTCGACGGTATCGAACATGCCAACCAGGCCGTCAGCGCCCTGGGGGTGGGCGCCGCCACCACGCTTGCGGTAGTGGAGATTCAGCACCGGGTGGTGCGGCCCTACCACGCGGGCGACTCCCTGATACTGATTACCGGCCAGCGGGGCAGGATCAAGCTGCAGACGGTACCCCACTCGCCTGTGGGCTATGCCGTGGAAGCGGGTTTCCTGAATCCGGAGGAAGCCATGCACCACGCCGAACGCCATCTGATCTCCAACATGATCGGCACGCCGGACATGCGTATCGAGGTCGGCGCACCGATTTCCCTTTCGCCGCGGGATACGCTGGTGCTCGCGAGCGACGGGCTCTCGGACAACCTGCACATCGACGAGATCGTCGCCCAGGCCCGCATCGGCGCCTTGCCCAAAGCGTGCAAGCAGCTTGTAGAAAGCTGTCAAACGCGCATGGCCCAGCCGGCGGGCAATCATCCGTCCAAACCTGACGATCTCAGCGTGGTCCTCTTTCGGCTGCTCACTTAGCGCCGGTTCATCGAGTTCGTTATGATAATCTCGACGTAATGCATTATTTTTTGTTAAAGTTTCGCCGACGCATGCCGTTATGTTGCGCGAACCGACAACAGATAGGGAGGAATTCCCCATGGCAGTGAAGAAGAAGACCGTGAAACGGAAGACGGCCGCCAAGAAGAAGGCCGCTCCGAAACGCAAGACCGCAACCAAGAAAAAGGTTGCACCGAAGCGCAAGGCTGCTGCGAAGAAGAAGGCAGCACCGAAGCGCAAGACTGCGAAGAAGAAGGCTGCTCCCAAGCGCAAGACGGCCAAGAAGAAGGCGGCTCCGAAGCGCAAGACAGCCAAGAAGAAGGTAGCGGCCAAGAAGAAGAAGGTCGCCGCCAAGAAGAAGAAGGTGGTGAAGAAAAAGAAGGCCGCCACCAAGAAGAAGACCGCGACGCGTAAGAAAGCGCCGGTCAAGAAGAAGACCGCCAAGAAGAAGACCGCCAAGCGCAAGACTGCCAGCCGCCGGTAATCGGCACTGGAAGTCGCTTGTTGAAAGGCCCGCTTCGGCGGGCCTTTTGCTGTCCCGGCTCTGTAGCCGCCGCTCCTCAGCCCCCCAGCAACTGCCCGTAGTCGGCCCGCAACCGCACCAGCCGCTGGCGTTGATCGCGCCAGGCGTCTCGCCACGGCAGCCCGGACTGCATCAACCCATGGCAGACGCTGAGTTGCCCCTCGATATCCTCCACGTGTACGAACTCGGGTGCCGGACCCTGCGGTGCCCGGCAGTCGGGACCGCCCTCGAAACCCTGGTTGTGGTAGTTGCCCAGCGGAATCGACAGACCGATCGCCGGCAGGCCGAAGGCGGTAGCCGCGGTGGCCTCGCAGGCTCCGCCGTCCATGATGCGGCGCTGATGGCGGCCCGGCAACCGCTGCTGGGCCACATCGGAAAGCACTTTCAACCCGTCGGCGTCGAACACGGTGCGTCGGTCGCCGAGGCGCACCACGGGACCGCGTCCGATCGCCGCTCCAGGCAATGTCCGCGACGCTTCCAGACTGACGCACACCAACGGGCGGCTGGCACGCCGCCACCACCCCAGTTCCAGGTGAGCCACGGCGCCCACAAAGCCGACTTCTTCACCGCGGGTCAGCACACCGAGGAACGGGACATCCTGCCGACGCCGGCCGGAAAACAGTTGCCGGGCCGTTTCCATGACGCAGTACACGCCCACCAGGTCGTCGGCCGCTTTGGTATAGATCCGTTTCCCGCTTTTCCACACCGGCGCGCGGAACCCGAAACCGCCGTACAGGCGACGGGCCCGCTGGGCGTCGTGCAGTACGCTGCTGGGCAGTCGCACCACGGCCCGGTCGATGGCACGCCGCGAGCGGATCAATTGGACGTTCTGCAACTTCCCTTCCGCCGCGTATCCCTCCCCGGCGGAAAGCCACACTCTAGCCCCGGCCAGATGCTTCACGGGCGAGCCGCCGTGCCATCGCACCTGCAGCCGCTTCGGGTCCAGCCAACGCATGCCGTGGAATCCGGGATGGTCCATATGGGCGATGAACAACCGCACCGGCTCGCGGGCGGCGGTGCGCAGCAGTCGCCGGTAGCCCCGCCGGTCGTCGACACCCACCACCAGGTTGCCGACCGGGTCTTCGAACGCGGGCACACCCCAGCCGTCCAACGTCGCGGCGACGAATTCGCGGACCTGCTGCTCGCGAAAAGGCGCGGTGGGCAGGGAAAGTAGATCCTTCAGCACGCGATAGGCATCGGAACGCATGAATTCACCTCGTTGTTGGGTAGGGCCGGTGACGGCAAACCGCACCACGATGGCAGGCATTATACGGACGGCGCGGCGCTCGACCTTACTCGGACGAAGGCACTGTGGCCGGTTCCCGGGCCTGCGCGGCGACCGCGGCCAGTGCATGCAGATATCGAGCGCCTTTGGCCGCCTGCTCCGCCAGCCGGCGCACCTCACTGAGCTGGTCCAGCTGACGCACCAGCCGCGCCGGCGCGAGCACACCGTCGGAACCGGCCCGTAGCAGCCGGTCCTTGAGTCGGTGATAGTCCGCGTCCAGATGCTCCAGCCGTTGTTCGGCATCGCGCAGCGAATAGGCGGGGTCCCAGGGCTCCGCGGTGTCCATCGCTCCCGCCGCCTCGGCGGCAAAGCGCTCCAGCGCGGTATGCAATTCCGGGTCGGCGACCGGCTCCAGATCCCGGCGCCGGGCGGCAAGAGCGACGCTCAACTCCGCAACGGACGCGTAGTACTGGGATACCCGCAACACGTCGGGCAACGCGTCGGCGACCTGGGGCGGCAGATCGCCGCGGCGCAACGCGCCGGCGAACTCACCGACGGCCACCACCAGCCGCTGCAGCGCCGTACTGTCTGCGTCCAGCTCCGCCGTCTGGGGGCGGGGCCCCAGCGCCTTCTCGGCCATGCGCCGGGCAATGGTGCCGACGCGCCCCAGTTCCAGCACCAGGGCGTTGACGGCCAGACTCGGTGTCGACACGACGGTGTAGTCCAGATGGCGGGGGATGGCCTCATCCTCCTCGGCCGTGCGGAAACGCCCTTGCAGGAACCGCAGCAGCGGCCTCGTGAGCGGCCACATCAGCAGCACGCCCGCCACGTTGAACGCGGTGTGGAACAGGGCCAGTACCGCGGTCGATTCCCAGTGTTGAACACCGTGAAGCCAGCGCAGCACCGGCAACAGGGCAGGCAGCAAGAGCAGGGCCAGTACACCGGTCAGCAGATTGAATGTCACATGGGCGGCGGCCACCCGCCGGGCATTGGAGGTCGCGCCCAACACCGCCAGCACGGCGGTGGTAGTGGTGCCGACATTGGCACCGATCACCACCGCCGCTCCGGCGCCCAGAGACAGCACGCCGCCCGCCGTGGCCGTCAGCACCAGGGCAAGGGCGGCACTGGAGGACTGCAGCAGGAAGGTCAGCGCGACCCCGCCTGCCGCCAGCAGCCAGAATGTTCCTTCCTGAGCCGCCGGCGCGACAAGACCGCCGCCGGTCGCCAGCCCCGAAAAGCCCTGCCGCAGGACGCTGATGCCCAGGAAGAACACGCCGAAGCCCGCCAGCGCCTGGCCGACGCCGCTGCCCGGCGCGCTGCCACGGATCATGCGCAGAACCATCCCGACCCCGATACAGGGCAGTGCAACCGCCTCGACGTCGATCTTCAAGCCCACCAGACTGACCAGCCAGCCGGTCATGGTGGTGCCCACGTTGCTGCCGTAGATAACCCCCACCGCCTGGGCAAGGTCCAGCAGGCCGGCATTCACGAAGCCGATCAACGCCACCGTCACTGCACTGGACGACTGCAGGGTGGCGGTGATCAGCGTACCCAGCAGCACACCCCGCAGCGGCGTGGACGTCCAACGACCCAGAATGGCGCGCAACGCCGACCCGCCGGCGAGCTTGAGGCCGTCGGTCATCAGCATCATGCCGAGCAGGAACAGCCCGACACCGCCGGCGGCCGTGGCGGCCCCGGACGGCGTCAGCGTCATGGGGCCACCCCGATACGCTCACCGAAGCCTTCCCATGCAGCGCCTGCTGAGGGCCCGGCGGCGGGCACGGAAGAGCGGTCGCCATCCGCCCTGCGGCGGTCGCAATCGTCAAAGAAGGGCGCTGTCATGCTGGGTAATGGGTCCAACTTTCAACAACCGGCCAACGGGCCCCGGCCTGCGCAAAGCTGGGCACGGATGAAGTCGTTCGCGACAAACAAAGCTTACCATGTGCCGTCGCGCGCTCACCGCACCTGCGGCTCGAGGCAGGCTCGCTGACGAGGGGAAGCAATGTCGTCTATGCCCCTGGCTCTGGGATCTGCACGTCGAAGCGTCCCGCTCGTCCTTGACGGCCGGGGAACCGCTGCGGTGCAGCGCACGACCCGTCTGGTTCCTTGACTCAGGCCGGGCGACGTGTGAGCGCGTGTCGGCACCGCAACGGCCACAGTCGTTCGAGACGGACATCCGCAGGTGATGGGGTCTATTGAGACTCGATATCCGGCCCCGGCAGGCCGGCCGGGTCGTCGGACCGGTGGGTTCCCGCCCGTCCGCTATTGCCGCGTCAGTCGGTACACGAAGGAATCGGTGTTCAACAACCCCACCAATCCGGTCAGGGCGGCGGTCAACGAGTCGTTGGGGGAAGCGGTGTCGATCAACACGCCCTGTCCGGATGCATGCACGACCACGTTGTAGCAGGATTGGATATCCATTTTCAGAGCGTAGAGGTCATGGGTCGGATCGGGAATGCGCACCGTGCCGCTGTACACACAGCCGTTTGTATCGCTGCCGTTGATGGTACCGGCGCCGTCGATGGCCAGTGTGATCGTATAGGTGCCGTGGGTCTCCCCCCCAGATGCCGCTCACCAGACCCAGGGAAGCCAGCCGGTCGCAAATGTTGTCGTAGGTCAGGTTGAGGGTCGCCGTACGTGGAAACGATCCGCTACTGGACAGGGTGGCCGCGAGGGCACTGGCAGGCACGACATAGGCCTGCTGCACCGAGAAGATGTCGTTGAGATTTCCCGCCGTGTCGAACAGAGTCAATGCGGACACGCCGGTGTCGATAGCGCCGTCCGACGCCGCCAGTGTGCCCCGGAACTGGGAGTCGTCGGTCCCTGCAGCCTGCAGTATGATGTTGGTGTGTCCGGCCCCATCGATCATTGCGAGCGCATTCGTGAAGCTGACCGAGTCGACGCTCGCCGTACCCCTCCAGATGCCCTGAGTCTGCGCCGGCGGCGGAGCCGCAGCGCCACCTGAGCCGCCGCCACAGGCGGCAAGCGAGATCGCAAGAACAACCGGTACCAGGACTTTGAGCGCTTCCATGGGCAGATCCCCTCCCATAGCTCAAGGATATACCCATTGCGCGGTCCCGGTACGCCCAGGAAATGCGCCCGCCGAACACGGCTCTCACGCGCGGTGGATGTCTCCCTCCCCAGAGGGGGCGACCCGGCTCCGGCAGCGCAACGGGCGGAGCGCACCTTATTACCCCGGCCTACGGCTGCCGATGCCGCAAGCCGCAGGCCGTCCCCGCACACCCATGCGCCCTACCCGCGTCGGGCGCCGGCATGCTCCGACCCGACTCGGTGCACAAACACCGCGTGCCGGCACAAACGCGCACCACACCGAAGCATGACCTGGATCACTGGCACGACCGCCGGCAGTCGTTCGCCCCTGCCGCTAGTCGCCGTGTTCGAGCAGACACGAAACTTACGCACACCAAATGTGTCTTTGATAATAATGCCGCCGTTCACCGTCCCTACACACACGAAACGCGCGCGGACCTATCAATCTATGTTGTAGGGGTCGGATGTATTTCACGTACTACATACGTCCGACACACCGATGCTCATACGTATTTTATGCGGACGCAAAATTTACTTTGGCAACGATATGCCGTGCTTAACGGACATCTGACATAGGTCTGAATATAATCACGCGCTGCACGCCGCCGACGTCAGTCTCTAACGGCGCACTCGATGGCAATCAATGAAGGGCGTCCCCGCATCGCTGTCGCACTATCAAAATCAGTCGATGCACGGACAAACGCATGCGACGCAGGCGCAGGCGCGACCGCCTCGAACATGCAATTGGTTGCTACAGCCCCGTAGCACACGCGGGAGGTGGAGTAGCACGCAAACCGCTCTTTGCCGTCACCGCACATAAGTCGACCGGCAATCACAAGGCCACCAGGGACGCTGCGCACGTTGTGTTGACGCCGCCTTGACTGCACGTGCGGCAACTGCGGCAGGAACGGTCTATATCAACCACGTCACCGGTGGATTTCCACCCGGGACACCGCCGGCGGGCATGGCGAACGTAAAGGAACAACTATTTATTGACCGGCATACCGCTTGCTTCACGCTAACGGATGCACATTGAGCGCGGACCTTACCAATGATCAGACGCAAAGCCAACAACATCCTCAGACTCCTGTCCCTAGGCGCTGTAGCCGTGCTCAGTGGTTGCAGCAGCAACATGGTGCTTCTGGACCCCAAAGGCCCCGTAGGCGCGCACGAGAAGACGCTGATTCTGGCGTCCATCGCCATCATGATGGTCGTCGCCATCCCCGTGTTCGTCATGACGTTCTACTTCGCTTGGAAATACCGGGCCTCCAACAAGAATGCGACCTATGCCCCCAAGTGGTCGCACTCCAACAAGATCGAGTTCGTGGTGTGGACGGTGCCCACTGTGATCGTAGCGGTGCTGGGCTACCTGGTGTGGACCGACACCCATGATCTGAGCCCGTACAAGCCGTTGGTGTCTGCGCACAAGCCGATCAACGTCGAAGCCATCGCCATGGACTGGAAATGGCTGTTCATCTACCCGGATCAGCATATAGCCACGGTCAACCAGCTCGAATTCCCGGCCAACGTGCCTGTGAATTTCCGCATCACTTCGGACACCGTCATGACCTCCTTCTTTATTCCCCGCCTGGGCAGCCAGATCTACGCCATGGCCGGGATGCAGACCAGGGACAGTCTGCTGGCCACTGAGCCGGGGACTTACGTCGGGCGCAACTGTCAGTTCAGCGGTCGCGGCTTCTCCAACATGCAGTTCAACGCGATCGCGACCTCCCCACAGCAGTTCAAGAACTGGGTCGAGAAGATCAAGCAGTCGGGAAGCAACCTCGGCATGGCCAAGCTGAAAGAGCTCGAGAAGCCGAGCAGGGTCAATCCGGTGACCTACTACTCCTCGGTTCGTCCGCACCTGTTCGACTACATCATCCATAAGTACGTGGGCGGCGGCACGGCGACTATGACTGCGAACGCTGCACAGAAGAAACCACACGCATAAAAGGGCGACTGACATGCTCGGGAAACTGACTCTTTCGGCTATACCCTACGACAACCCCATTATCATGGGGGCGGTGGCGTTTTCGATCCTGGTCGCCGCCGTGGTCCTGGGATCGATCACCTACTACGGGAAGTGGGGCTACCTCTGGAAGGAATGGCTGACCTCGGTGGATCACAAGAAGATCGGGGTCATGTACATCATCCTGGCGCTGGTGATGCTGCTGCGCGGCTTCGCGGACGCGATCATGATGCGGGCCCAGCAGGCCTTCTCCTTCGGGGCGTCCCACGGCTACCTGCCGGCCCATCACTTCGATCAGATCTTCACCGCCCACGGCACCATCATGATCTTCTTCATGGCGATGCCCTTCCTGGTGGGCCTGATGAACATCGCCGTGCCGCTGCAGATCGGCGCCCGGGACGTCGCCTTCCCGTTCATGAATTCCGTCAGCCTGTGGCTGACCGTCGTCAGCGCCATGCTTGTCATGGTGTCGTTGGGCGTCGGGGAATTCTCACAGGCGGGCTGGACCGGTTACCCGCCCCTCAGCGAGCTGCACTTCAGTCCGGGAACCGGCGTCGATTACTGGATCTGGTCCATCCAGATCAGCGGCATCGGGACGCTACTGACCGGTATCAACTTCCTGATCACCATTCTCAGGATGCGCGCGCCGGGCATGACCCTCATGAAGATGCCCGTGTTCACCTGGACGGCGCTGTGCACCAGCATCCTGATCATTCTGGCGTTCCCCGCCCTCACCGCAACCCTGGCGATGCTGACCCTGGATCGGTACCTGGGCATGCATTTCTTCACCAACGGCCTGGGCGGCAACATGATGATGTACACCAACCTGCTGTGGGTCTGGGGCCATCCGGAGGTTTACATCCTCATCCTGCCGGCCTTCGGCGTCTTCTCCGAAGTGGTGGCCACCTTCTCCGGCAAGCGGCTGTTCGGCTATACGTCGATGGTCTACGCCACCATGGCCATCGCCTTCCTGTCGTTCACCGTATGGCTGCACCATTTCTTCACCATGGGTGCCGGCCCGAACGTCAACGCCTTCTTCGGCATCACGACCATGATCATCGCGGTGCCGACCGGGGTGAAGATCTTCAATTGGCTGTTCACCATGTATCGGGGACGGGTCCAGCTGAACTCGGCCATGTACTACACGCTGGGTTTCATCGTGACCTTCGTCATTGGCGGGATAACCGGCATCGTGCTGGCCATTCCTCCGGCCGATTTCGTGCTGCACAACAGCCTCTTCCTCGTCGCGCACTTCCATAACATGCTGATTCCGGGTGCGCTGTTCGGCTACTTTGCCGGCTATACCTACTGGTTCCCCAAGGCGTTCGGCTTCCGTCTCAACGAGAAATGGGGCAAGCGCGGCTTCTGGGGTTGGATGATCGGCTTCTACGTCGCCTTCATGCCCCTGTACGTGCTTGGCTTCATGGGCATGCCCCGGCGCATGGTGCACTACAACAATCCGGCCTGGCACCCCTACCTGCAGGTTGCTGCCATCGGCGCCGTGATCGTGCTGCTGGGGATCGTCTGCCAGATCATCCAGCTGGTGGTGAGCATCAAGGAGCGCGCCGAGACCCGGGACGTGACCGGCGACCCGTGGAACGGCCGCACGCTGGAATGGTCGACCTCGTCGCCCGCTCCGTTCTACAACTTCGCGCAGGTCCCGGTCATTCACGACCTGGACGCCTTCACCGACATGAAGGAAAAGGGCATCGCCTACGAACGGCCCAAGGAGTACCACGACATTCACATGCCCAAGAACACCGCTGTGGGCTTCGTGATCGGCATGCTCGCCTTCGTGTTCGGATTCGCCATGATCTGGCATATCTGGTGGATGGCGGGCGCCAGCGCACTGGGCATGGTCATCTCGGTCATCGTGCGTGCGACCAGCGAGGACGTCGACTACTACGTGCCGGCCGCCGAGGTGGAGCGAATCGAGAACCAGCGCCACAGCCAGCTCGGTTCGCTGTCGACGGTGGATGTCGGCGACCAGGGCGATTGGGAAGTCGCTGCTCCCGCGTGAGCCAGCGAACATGACACAAACAAGTTCGGCGGATAAATCATGACTACTGACGTTTTGGATACTTTCCCTGCTCACGCAGAGGATCATGAGCACGCGGATCCGGTCGCCACTACGGCATTCGGCTTCTGGATCTACATCATGAGCGACTGCATTCTGTTCGCGACGGTGTTTGCCGGCTTCGTGGTGCTCAGCCACAACTATGCCGGCGGTCCGACCGGAAAAGAGCTTTTCGACCTGAAGTACACGCTCGGCGAAACCATGTTCCTGCTGTTCAGCAGCGTGACCTACGGCTTTGCCATGCTGGCCATGCACAAGGAGCGCAAACAGCAGGTCCTCGGCTGGCTGCTGGTCACGTTCCTGCTCGGACTCGGATTCATCGTCATGGAGGTGAACGAGTTCACGCAGATGGTGGTGGCCGGACACGGCCCCGACCGCAGCGGGTTCCTGTCCGGGTTCTTCACGCTGGTGGGCACCCACGGCTGCCACGTGACCATGGGCCTGATCTGGATGGCAGTCATGATGGCGCAGGTCATGACCAAGGGGCTGACCACGCCCGTTCAGTCGCGCCTGATGCGACTGAGCATGTTCTGGCATTTCCTGGACATTGTGTGGATCGGCGTGTTCACGGTTGTCTATCTGACGGGGGTGATGTAATGGAACACGATGCAGCCATCAGCCATAGCGGCGCCAGCAAGGGAACTCTGAGTTCCTACGTGACCGGCTTTATCCTGGCCATCGTCCTCACCGTCATTCCTTTCTGGCTGGTGATGAGCGGCGCGCTGTCCCCTGGACACACCCTGGCCGCCATCTTTTCCGCGGCAGTGGTTCAGATACTGGTGCACCTGCACTACTTCCTGCACCTGGACAGATCGTCCGAGGAACAGTGGAACGTGATGGCCATCGCGTTTACCGCCATTGCCGTGGTTGTCGTGGTGGGCGGGTCGCTGTGGATCATGGTCAACCTGCACGAGCGCATGGGCGACACATCCCTGCTGATCCATGCTCTGCGCCCGATGATCGGCTGAGCACGCCGGCCTGGCCGGGCGGCGCCCTGCACAGGGTCGCCGCCCGGACGGCGGCTGCGAAAGCCACCGTGCCACCCTCCCGCGCTTACCCCGAATACCCCCATTCCCCCGCAGCAGACCGCGCCCGCGGTACAATAGCGCCTCCCGGACGACAGGCATGCATCGGCGGCAGGCCGCTGCGTTGCGTGGCAGCGGCCGTCCCTGCCAGGGCACGCCTGCGCCCCGCCCCGGAACGCCGGAACCGGCCGCGGCCGAGTGGAACCCGCCATTGGCGCCTTTCGAACGCCCGGCGGAATCCGCCGCCCATCGACCGGCGGGCCCGCCGCAACGCTTCCTGAAAAGGACACAAAACGAACCGGGATTTCGGTTGTCCCATCGTTTGGTTATACGATAACCGCCTCCCACAGACGGCCAAAAGAGGAAAGGTAACGCCATGGTGTCCGGCCCCAGAGAGACAGTCACCCCTTTTCGCCCCATCCCGCTCGAAGTTCCGGACGGCATGAAGCCGAACGAGTTCTTCAACAGCCCGGAAAACATCAACGATCTGGTGCACAACAACGGTCTGCTGCAGAACCCGGAAGGGCTGCTGATGTACCGCAAGGCAATCGGACACAGCAACGAGTTCGACACCTCCATCATCTACAACACGTCCCGCACCATCCTGGACCCGCTGGGGCGTCCGGTGCGGCGCACCCAGGTGCCGACGCCGGTCAAGAGCGTCTGGAACCGCATGAACCAGATCATCGTCGAGTACATGCTGGAGCGCTACCCGGACCCTGACAAACACCTGGTACTGGCCGGCGAAGCGTGCCTGGATGCGACCTGGCCCCTCGCCATGCCCGGCGTACCGAGCATCCGCATGCTGCACAACCACTTCATCGTGTTCAGCAAGGCACAGCTGCGCGACTCCCCGTTCGCGGACCCCAACAACCCGAACCTGACCGATGGTGGCCAGCATTCCCTGTTCCAGGCCTATATGCGCGATGTCTATCGCGCCTTCTTCGACGAACTCGACCTGCGCGTGCTGCGCCCGTGCCGCGACGGATCGTGCAGGATCGCACTCACGGGCTACCCGCAGGGACTGCCCAGTTGGGAAGTGCCCGGCGGCGTGGAATCGCTCAAGGACCCCCGCTTCTGGAAGGAATACGACATACTCGTCAAGGGCTTCATCGATTTCTACCGCACCTTCTTCGGACAGGTTTCCACGCGCAACGCCCCGCTGCCCGAAGGCATCTACTTTCCGGATCTGGTGGAGAACAAGCTGCAGTTCAATAACGATTTTCTCAAGACGGCCAAGATGGTTCGCGACCGCTGCATCCACGACAGCAAGTACGCCAACGCAATCCGCTGGCAGCCCGCCTTCAAACAGGTGATCTACCGCAACGACGAAGGCAAGCTGATCGTCACCATCAGCCAGAACTCCATCGGCAACGCCATCACCGAACTGCTCGGGGTGGTGGTCAAGCGCGTCCCGGACGCGGAGGCCTACGGTCGCGCCGAACCGGCCCTCATCGAGAAGCTCCTGGAAGTGCGCCGGCGGCTGATGGAGGCCGATCTGGGCGAGGGTATCGCCACCGATCAGTGGGGCACCGATTGACCGGCACTCCGTCCGCCTGAGCCGCCACGACGCCTGTCCTCACCGATCTCACCCTTGATCTAGCGCAAGGGTTCGGGCGTGCCGCGGTGGGATACTGGCCCCAATCCAAATCGGGTTGGACAGGAGTACAGGCCAGTGAATGCAGTCATCGACGAACAGCGTGTCTACGCGGCTCTCAACGGCGTCATGGACCCGGAGCTTCACCACGGGCTGGTGGATCTGGGGATGATCCGGGATGTGGACATTGCCGACGATACGATCCGCGTGGAACTTCAGCTCACCACGCCCCATTGCCCTTTCGCCGGCGAAATCGTCGCTCGGGTACGCACCGCGCTGATGGAGCTCGAAGGCGTGCGCACCGTGGAGGTCAGCCGGGCCTGCCTGGGAGACGCCTGAGGCCTGTCGCGAGGACCGGGCGGTCGCAACCGGAAGGCGCCCGGCGCGGGCTGTCCCGGCCGCCCTCTCAACGAATGAGTTCGGCCTGACCGGGGCGCTGACGGGTGCGGGCCGGACGGGGTCCCTTGCGGGCGGCCTGGCGCACCAGAGGATCCTCGTCGCCAAGCAGCCGCTCGCGCTGTTCGTCGGTCAACAGCGGATTGCGGGCGACGAAGTAGCGGACGTTGGGGTCCGGATCGTTCACGCACCGATCCACCTGCCAGGCGGTCAGGTCGCGGCGTTTGGCGATGCACAGCCGGATCACATGGTCGGGGTCTTCCAGCAGTGCCGTGATCTCCCCGGGACGCAGATCCATGCGACGCGCGAAGTAGCACTTGACGTGCATCCACTGCTCATCGAGCATCAGCGGCCGATAGGCCTCCGGCAGGGCCGCGCTGAGCGCCAGTTCCATGCGCTGTGACAACGACAAGCCCTTGTAGGTCTTTTCCAGGCTGCTCACCGCAATATACCTCTCCAGACAGCCGGCCCATGGTAGGAAAATTGCCGGCCCGGGTCCATGGCGCCTCCGTCCCGACGCGCACACCCTAAAGTACGGCCGCCGGCGGCCGATCACCATCTGTACGCAACCCCCAGCAGCTCTGGCGCAAGACCATGGACAGCGACCACGTAGCCACCCGGATCCTCGTCGTCGACGACTCCCGTCTGATGCGCGTCGCCGCGCGCCGCATTCTCGCCAAGCATTATGACGTGGTGGAAGCCGACAGCGGGCAGGCGGCCTGGGATATCCTGCTCATGGACCCGTCGGTGCGGGTCACGGTATCGGATCTGTCCATGCCCGAACTGGACGGGCTAGGTCTGCTCGAGCGGCTGCGAAAAGGCGACCAGCAGCGCCTGCGGGACATGCCCGTTATCGTAGTGACGGGGGCTGAAGACGACGATATCCGCACCAAGGAAGCCGTCTTCGCAGCCGGTGCTTCCGATTTCATCCATAAGCCGTTCGATCCTGTGGACCTGCTGGCCCGGGTACAGGCCCAGACCCGGCTTGCCCACACCTCGGACGCGCTGCGCGAGCAGCAGGACACGCTGCGTGAACAGTCCGCCGTGGACCCGCTCACGGGACTGGCCACCGCCAAGCGCTTTCACGCCCTGGGTCAGCAGCAGCTTGCCTACGCCATCCGCCATCGGACCGAACTGGCAGTGGTACGCATGCGGGTGGACGGGCTCGATCAGGCCCCGGAACCGCTCCGGGAGTCCGTGCTCAAGCGTGCCGCGAGGCTGCTGGAAAGCCGACTGCGCCGGGAAGACACGGCCGCGTACCTGGGTGACTGCGAATTCGCCCTGCTGCTGCCGGCCGCCAACCCGGTGGGCGCCAGACGACTAGCGGAACGTTTGTGTACCGATATCGCCAATATCGACGCCGGCAACGGCCATGTCCCCGCGATCGCGCTCCACGCCCGCTCGGGCGTGGCCGCACCGATCGTCCAGGCGGGCATGCACTTCGACGCATTGTTCGCCGCCGCTGGACCGGCCGCCCCGGACGCGCCCAACCGCCAACCGGCACCCGAGCCGCCGGCGCCGCCGCCTGATCTCGAGACTGCGCTGGCCCTGATCGAACGCGGCAGCATCGACCGCCTCGGGCCGCACCTCGATCACCTGGTACGCCGCACCCTGCCCCTGCTGGAACTGTGGAACCGCAACACCGGCGGTCGACTGGACGCCTTCCTGCAGCAACTGAACGTCCCCGCCGAACACTGACCGCTCCCCGGCACTCGCGGCCGGCCCTCCACTGTGCTTTATAATCCCCCGGAATCACCAACCGAACCGGGAGAATCCGCCTTATGCCATCTTTTGACGTGGTTTCGGAAGTGGACCGGCACGAGGTTTCCAATGCCGTCGACCAGACCAACCGGGAAGTGGGCACGCGCTTCGACTTCAAGGGCTCCAGCGCCGGCAGCGAAGTTGCCGAAGACGTGATCACCGTGCGCGGAGACAACGAGTTCCAGGTCGACCAGGTGCGGGACATACTCTACAAAAAGATCGCTAAACGGGGCGTGGACGTAGCCGCCCTGAAGGAAGACAAGACCGAGGTGAGCGGCAACCAGGCGCGCCAGCGCATCACGGTGCGCCAGGGAATAGATGCAGACACGGCCAAGAAGCTCGTGCGCCTGGTCAAGGACAGCAAGCTCAAGGTACAGGCCAGCATCCAGGGCGAGAAGGTACGGATATCCGGCAAGAAACGGGACGATCTTCAGGACGCCATTGCCTTGCTGCGCAAGGCGGAACTGGATCTGCCCCTGCAGTACGAAAACTTCCGCGACTGAAGACGGTCAGATCATTCGGCCAGGCTGATATCGCGGCCGATCTTGGCGGCAAATGCCTTTTCCAGGGTTTCGGTCAACGTGACGCCGGTACGGTCGTCCAGCCATTCGCCGCGCCCCCCGTCGAAACCGAAGTGGGCCGGCCCGAGGGGCGAGGCCACCCATATCTGCTCCAGGGGTTCCTGCCGATTGATCACGATCTGGCCGCCGTCGTCGAACTCGACCTTGAGCACGCCGTCCACCAGGTCCACATCCACGTCCTCCAGGGCGTCGTGGTTCTCGATACGCTCCATGATCTGCTCCAGAACCTGACTGGCGCGCACAGCGAAGGAAAGCTCTGCCATGATGGTGCCCTCGTCGTATCGGCCGGCGACCGGCCCGCTCGTGGCGGGCAATGATGGGGTAGCCCCGCGCGCAAATCAACCTGCCGTCCGAGCCTGTGTTTCTACTTCGGCAGGCCCTGAGCTAGAATAGGCGCCTTTCCGTGTCCACACGGCGCCCGCCCGGCGACGGGCACCGTGCTCTGCACGCAACTCACACTCGAGAACGCCATGCCCAGACAGAACAGCTACTCGTATGAAGAACTGATCAAATGCGGCCGCGGCGACTTGTTCGGACCCGGAAATGCGCAACTGCCCCTCCCCCCCATGCTGATGTTCGACCGCATCACCCATATCGCCGAGGACGGAGGCACCCACGGTAAGGGCCAGATGGTGGCGGAGTTGGATCTCCGGCCGGATCTGTGGTTTTTCGAATGCCACTTCGAAGGCGATCCGGTCATGCCGGGGTGTCTGGGCCTGGATGCCCTGTGGCAGATGGTCGGCTTCTATCTGGGGTGGATAGGGGGACCGGGCCGCGGCCGGGCACTGGGATCGGGCGAGGTCAAGTTCAGCGGCCAGGTGACGCCGGCCAACAGCAAGCTGGTCTACCGGGTCGACCTCAAACGTGTGATCCAACGACGCCTTTACATGGGCATCGCCGACGGCGCGGTGGAAGTGGACGGTCGCAGCATCTACGCCGCCAAGGACCTGCGGGTGGGGCTGTTCACGTCAACCGAAAGCTTCTGATCGCCATGCCGGCGTCCTGAAGCAGGCGCCGCACCGCCGCCTCGGACAGGTCGCGGACGATGAACACCAACTTTCCGATGGGCAGGCCCGGCGCCGCATCTGTCAGCGCCAGCGGAGGGTGAAGCAGATGCTGGACGGCGTGGACCACCACCGGCCCGGCCTCGCCGCGTACCGCAACGACGCCCTTCAAACGCAGCAGTTCCCCGCCGTGCTCCCGAACCAGCGTCTGCAAAGCCCCGGACAGGACTTCGGCCGCCACCGGACCCGCCAAGTCGATGGAGAATGATGTGACGCCGTGACCGGCGTCAGATGGAGCGCCACGGTCGGCGCCCAACCAGGCCTGCACATCGGCCCCTTTGCGTGCGGCGTCGTAGAGTCCACCCGCCAGCAGGCGCTCGGCAGACACGCCGCCATGGACAGCGGTCAGCAGGGTCGCGGCGGGATTGATCCGTTGCAGGGCCCCCATCACGCGGGAGATCTTCGCCGCGCCGGCCAGATCGGTCTTGGTGACCACCAGCCGATCGGCCATAGCGGCCTGCTTGACCGCTTCGGGAAACTCGTCCAGTTGGGACTCCCCCAGCATCCCGTCCACCAGGGCAATGACGGTCTGCAGCCGGTAGCGGGCATTGACCAGGGGATCGGCCAGCAACGTGTGAAGGATGGGCGCCGGGTCCGCCAGACCGGTGGTCTCTATGCATACCCTTTCGAACTCGGGCACCTCCATGCGTACCCGTTTTAGGAACAGGTTGCGCAAGGTGGTGATCAGGTCCCCGCGCAGCGAACAGCACACGCAGCCTCCGTCGAGCACCACCAGATCCTCGGAGGCGGTGGCGATCAGACGATGATCCAGACCTACGGTCCCGAATTCGTTGACCACCACCGCTGTGCGGCCCATGCCCGGCTCGTGCAGCAGGTGGTTGAGCAACGTGGTCTTGCCGCTGCCCAGAAAGCCGGTCACCACGAACACCGGCAGGCGTTCGGCCAGCTGCCCGACGGGTTCGAAACGGCCCCGCTCCCCGCTCATGCCTGCAACTCCCGCCACAGTGCGTCCAGGCGCTTGGGCGATACCGTGTAGGCGGTACGCAATTCCTGGGCGAACAGGGACACCCGGTACTCCTCCAGCATCCAGCGGTACTCTTCCAGCTTCTCGCTGCGCCCTGCGTCGGCGGCGGCGCGCTCCGCATAGCGCTGCCAGAGGGGCGCCACGGCCAGCATATTCTGTCGATCGCGGACCGGATTCCGGTCAAGCTTCTTGAGGCGGATATTCACCGCTTGAACGTAGCGCGGCAGGTGACGCAACCAGCGTGGGGACGTGTGGGTCACAAAGCCCGGATAGACCAGGGCGTCCAGTTGACCCCGTGCGTCGCCCACCGCCGCCAGCCACTGGGGCGGGACGCTGCCCTTGAGCTGGCGCGCCGCCTCATGGTACTCGGCCAGCGCCGACGCCACCCAACCGCAGATGGCGTTGGCGGTCTCGCCCAGACGCGCCTGGGCCTGTCGGGCCCGGTCCGCAAACGCCTCCGGCGTGCGCACCTCCCCGTCCCCGCCTTGCGGATAGAAGGCGGCCCAAACGATCGCGTCCACCAAATCCCGCTTGAAGTCATCGCAGCGGCCCAGCGCCGCGTAGTGCAGGCACATGCGGTCGATACCGGGGAGGTGTCGGGCCACATCCTTGATTGCCCGCGCCGCCTGGCGCCGGAACAGACGCAGCACGCCGACCCGGTGGGCCTCGCGGGCCGCATCCGGAGCATCCAGCACCCGCAGAGCGGCACCGTCGCCGGCGTCCACCAGAGCCGGATAGCCCCGTACGGTCATGCCGTCGCGCTCCGCTTCCACCACCTCCGGCAACGGGCCGAAGTCCCAGCTCTCCACCTGCCCGCGCTCCAACCCTTCCCAGGAGCGCGCTCTGAAGCTGCGCTGGGCACGCTCGCCCAGTTGCGCCTGCAAGGCACCCAGATCCCGCCCTGCCGCCAACTCCCGGCCCGCGCTGTCGGTCACAACGAAACGCATGAAAAGGTGCACAGGCAACTGTTCCGGACGCCAGCTGCCGGCGGGGATTTCCACGCCCGTCATGCGCGTCAGCTGTCCGCCGACGGCATCCAGCAGGGGTTGATCATGGCGATTCAGGGCCTGTATGCATGCATCGGCAAATTGCGGGGCCGGTACGAAGTGACGGCGCAGTCCCTTGGGCAGCGACTTGATCAGCGCAATCACCTTCTCCTGCAGCAGCCCCGGCACCAGCCATTCGAAAGGCTCCGCCTGCAACTGGTTGACGGCCGCCAGAGGGATAATGGCCGCCACTCCGTCCCGTTCGCTGCCCGGATCGAAATGGTAGGATAGGGCCAGACGCAGCCCTGCGATCTCCAGGTGGTCGGGGAAGCGGGCCTCGGTGATGCCGTCGGCACCATGCTGCATCAGAAAGTCGCGGGTCAACTCCAGCAGGCCGGGGTGCAGCGCCTCGGCCTCACGCCGCCAGCGCTCGAAGGCCGCGCCGCTGCAGATGCCCTGGGGAATGCGTTCATCGTAAAAACGGTACAGCAGTTCCTCGTCCACCAGCAGATCCCGGCGACGGGACTTGGCCTCCAGGGTCTCGATCTCCCGGACCAGCGCCCGGTTGTGGGCAAAAAAGGCCGCCCGCGTCTGATACTCGCCCCGCACCAGTGCACCCCGGATGAACAACTCGCGGGACAGCACGGGATCGATGGACCCGTAGTTGACCTTCCGCCTGGCCGCCAGCACCAGACCGTAGAGGGTCACCTTCTCGAATGCCGCCACCCGCGCCGGACGCTTCTCCCAATGGGGCTCGAAGTAGTTGCGCTTGACCAGGTCCCCGGCCAGGCGCTCCACCCACTGGGGCTCGATGGCGGCGACGGTATGAGCGTAGCGCCGTCCGGTCTCCAGCAACTCTGCCGCCATGATCCATTTCGGGCCCTTCTTCCCCAACGCGGAGCCCGGGAAGATGCTGAGCTTGAGGTTGCGCGCGCCGGTGTACTCGCGGTTGTCCGTCTTGAACGCCACGTTGCCCAGCAGTCCCGCCAGCAGCGCCCTGTGTACGGCATCGTACCCGGCCTCGGTCTGGTCGGGGCGCATGGCCATGGCGGCGGCCAGCTCCTTGAGCTGGCGATGGGTGTCGTGCCAGTCCCGCAGCCGCATGAAGGACAGAAAATGCTCCCTGCACCACTTGCGCAGCTTGTTCTGGGACAAGTGGCGCTGCTGCTCGTGATAGCTCTCCCAGAGCTTGAGGTAAGCCAGAAAATCCGAACGCGGATCGCTGAACAGCCGGTGCTTCTCGTCGGCGGCCTGCTGCTGGTCCAGGGGACGCTCCCGGGGGTCCTGCACCGCCAGCGCCGAGACGATGATCAGCGCTTCGTGCAGACAACGTTCCTCACGAGCCGCCAGCACCATGCGCCCCAGGCGCGGGTCCACCGGCAGCCTGGCCAGTTGCCGACCGATGTCCGTCAGGCGTTGACGCCCGTCCACCGCGCCGAGTTCGTGAAGCAGCTTGAAGCCGTCCCGCACATAGCGGCTGTCGGGAGGGTCGATGAACGGAAAGCGTTCGATGTCGCCCAGTCCCAGGGCCAGCATCTGCAGAATGACCGCCGCCAGGTTGGTGCGGCGGATCTCCGGTTCGGTATAGCGGGCACGACCCCGATAATCCTGTTCGCCGTAGAGGCGGATGCAAATGCCGGCCGCCACCCGCCCGCAACGCCCGGCACGCTGATCCGCGGACGCCTGGGATACCGCCTCGACGGGCAGGCGCTGGACCTTGGTGCGGTAACTGTAGCGGCTGACGCGCGCCAACCCGCTGTCCACTACATAGCGGATACCCGGCACGGTGAGGGAGGTCTCCGCCACGTTGGTCGCCAGCACGATGCGCCGGCCGCCATGACCCTGAAACACCCGGTTCTGCTGGTCCGCCGACAGCCTCGCGTAAAGCGGCAGGATCTCCGTGTGGGGCGGATGGTGCTTGCGCAGCCGCTCCGCGCTCTCGCGGATCTCGCGCTCGCCCGGAAGAAACACCAGTACGTCGCCACTGCCGGCGCGGGCGAGCTCGTCCACCGCATCCACCACCGCCTGGGGCAGGTCCGCTTCCCTGCTGTCCAGGTCTCCCGCGTCCCGTTCCCGGTAGCGGATTTCCACCGGGTAGGTACGGCCGGAGACCTGGATGACGGGTGCGTCGTCGAAATGCCTGGAGAAGCGCTCGGGATCGATGGTGGCCGAAGTGATGATGACCTTGAGGTCCGGCCGGCGTGGCAGCAGCCGTTTCAGGTAGCCCAGCAGGAAATCGATGTTCAGGCTGCGCTCGTGGGCCTCGTCGATAATCAGGGTATCGTACCGGTTGAGGTCGGGGTCCCCCTGGGTCTCGGCCAGCAGAATGCCGTCGGTCATCACCTTGACGAAGCTGTCCCGGCCCACCCGGTCCTGGAAACGCACCTTGTAACCGACGGCGTCCCCCACCCCGGTGCCCAGCTCCTCGGCGATACGCGCCGCCAGACTGCGGGCTGCGATGCGCCGCGGTTGGGTGTGACCGATCATGCCGGCGGCCCCCCGGCCGAGTGCCAGACAGATCTTGGGAAGCTGGGTGGTCTTGCCGGAACCGGTTTCACCGCACACGATCACCACCTGATGGGCGGCGATGGCGGCGCCGATTTCCTCCCGACGCTCCACCACCGGCAGGGCGTGCGGATAGCGGGGCACCGGCAGGGACTGCTGGCGCCGCCGGCGCTCGGCGCAGGAACGGGCCACGTCGTCGCCGAGGGCCTGCAGCGCCGAGTCCACCGCCCGTCCCTGGCGGGCGCGGCGCTGGAGCGTACGCAGCCGTTTCCGGAGTGGTCCCTGGTCGGCCAGCATGCACTCGGGAAGGGCCTGCACCAGAGCGGCCAGAGGAGATGGTTGCATAACGCGAAAGGCGAACACTGTGGATGGAACGACGGCCGACCTCAGAGGGCGGCGTGAGCTATTGTAACATTCACGGTGCGGGGCCGCGGTGACTTGCGCGGCGGCACCCCGGCAGGCGTGCGCCGCTGCACGGGCAATCCTGTTATGCTGTCAGGGACGGGCCAGACGATTGATTTTCTTTAAGTAAAGGACGACAAATGTCCCTCTGCAAAAGAGGCGATAGGAATAACCGCCGGCCTGTTGCAGTCTACCTAGTTGGCTGTCCAAGCGCGCCGCAGATCCGGAACTGCCCACGGATTCTCGAACCGCTGCCGGGCACAGGCAACGGAAGTCGACACCGGCACCCGGCCCGCCGCCGGAGCACGACGCTTCGGACACGCTTCAAGTCGATACCACAGAGCCGCACCAGACACACAGAGGTAATCCAATGACCGACGAAGTTCGACGCCGCCGCCGCAGCTTTCTTGGCTGGATGGCGGGTACCGCGGGCCTTTTCACCCTCAGCCGCACGGCCCGCGCCCAGCATTCGCAAGGACGGGACACCTCCCTGTTCGGTGAGCCCAAACACAAGGTCGTGTACCAGCTCAACAAGGCGGACCATCAGTACGTCGAGGATGTCCTGTTTTCCGTCGGGGAATTGCTGCGCAAGTACGGCGACGAAATCCATATCGTGGTCACCGCCTTCGGACCGGGCATACAGGTCCTTGGCAAGCACCCGGAGCGGCCCATCCCCAAGGTATTGCGCGAACGGGCCTCCAGCCTGTCGCTTTACGGCGTGCAGTTCCATGCCTGCCACAACACCATGAAGAGCCTGGACTGGGACAAGGGCGACCTGGTGGACTATGCCATCATCGTCCCCATAGGCGCGGACGACATCATGCGCCTGCAGGAGAAAGGCTACGCCTATCTGAGCTGGTAACCGCCCCCCCACCGTGTCCGACGGCCGTAACCTTCTACACTTGTGGTCGAGGGAGGCGTTGAACGCATCCCGCCGACACACCCATCGGACCAAAGGGGAAATAACGTCATGAAGGTCGAGAAGCTGCCTGACGGTCACATTGCTCTGCAGTTCACCGCCGAAGAAGCGCGCAAGCTCGATGCCCAGATCGCCGAGCATACCGGCAACGACATGCCCACCGAGGCGCTCAATCTTGCCAGCGCCCTGCGCAGTGCCTGGTACGAAGTCAACGACGACTTTCGCCAGCCACCCCGTGCCTGGGAGCCGGGCGCCCGCTTCCCCACCATGGACTAGACGGAGGATCGCCATGTTCATGCGCGAACAGAGCAAGCAGAAGATCGAGGTCGTCGTGGACGCGAAGGAAGCCCAGCATATTCTGGAAGGCCTGGAGCGGTTCCACGAGGCGTTCGACGAAGTCGGCCAGGAACTCGAACGCCAGCTCAAGGACGCCGGTGTCGCACCGCCGGCCAAGCCCGACCACATCCGCTACGAGTACGCCCCGCCCCTGGACTGACGTCCGCCCGTCGGGCCGGCCCTGCAGCCCGGAATGGGACAGCCACCTGCTGCGACATTCCGGGCTGCGCCATTTACCGGGACGGCCGTCTTGGTAAACTACGGTCGGCCATGTCACTGTTCGACTATTTCACCGCTGCCGCCGTTCCGCCGGACAGCGCCGGCAGAACGCTGGTGGTTGGCGAGCCCCTGTTGCTGTCCGCGGCGGAGGGCTTTCTGCAGCGGCTGGAACCGCGCTTCGGACCGTTGACCCTGGGCATTGTGGGCGACGGCCCGTACACCGGGCAGCGCCCGACGGTAGAACTGGCGGAACGCCACCGGGCCGGCGCCAAGCGCGTGCGTCGGCTGCAACCTCCAAGAGTCATCATGCTGGGCCGGGCGGCGGACCGCTTCGACCTGCCCGCCGCGGCACCCTGCCCCGTGTACTGGATCAATGCCGCAGACCCACGGGCCGCCCGGGCCGGCTGCCGACTGGTCATGGTGGCGGGGGAATTCCAGAGCCGCACTATCACCGGCGCCCGACTCACGGGCGATCCGCTGCTGGCGCTCGACGCGCTACCGACGGTGGACACCTCCGACGAGCTGTGCGAGCGGTTTCGCGAGTTTCGCAGCCGCGATTACTGGATCAGCTACTTCGCAGCCACCGGCGAAGGCGAGGAAGCGCTGGCCTACGGCGTCTTCTTCGAACTGGCCCGCCAGCGTCAGGGCCTGCTGGTACTGGCGCCCCGGGACCCGGACCGCTATGAGCCGGTGTATCGCGAAAGTCTCAAATACCACCTGCCGACCAACCGCCACGGCCGTCTGATGACCTCCTACGTTCCCCACCAGACCCGCGTCTACTACGTGGAGGACGACGAGGTCATGAAGCGGCTCTACGGGTGCGTGGACTTCGTGGTGGCGGGCGCCACCCTGGACGAGCAGGCTCGCCACGAGCCCGACTTGATCACCCCCATGGCCTACGGTCGGCCGGTGATCGTCGGGCCGGCCCACCGGCGCCATCCGGCCGTGGAAAGCGCCCTGGCGGCCCGGGTGGTGCTGGCTGCCGACCACACCGAGGGGCTGGTGGACGCCTGTCGGCTGCTTGCCACCGACCCCGGGCGCCGGCGGTCCCTGGGGCGCACGGCCCGCGACTGGTTGCAGCATCAGGTGGGTGCCACCGATCGGGTCCTGCAACTGATTGAATAGGGAACACCGGCCTGGGCGCCAGGTTTGTTCAGTTCGACCCGGACTGGCTATAATCCCAAGCGGTAAGTCGCCGCATGGCTGGGGGGCCTAGAGCGACGACACCCGACTATAACAACGCTTACCAACCACCACCGCCAAGAGGGAGGATCATGAGAAACCATTCGCTGCTGCGTGTGTGCGCGCTGAGCGCGGGCCTGGCCTTGGCCGGCTCCGCTGTCGCGGCCGGCAACCCGACGGCCGGGCGCCTGAAGGCGTTCACCTGTTTCGGTTGTCACGGCATACCGGGCTACACCAACGCCTATCCCCAATACAACGTACCCAAGCTGGGCGGCCAACACGCCGAGTACATCGTTAAGGCACTGAAGGAGTACAAGGACGGCCAGCGCAGCCATCCGACCATGCATGCCCAGGCATCCTCGCTGTCCGAACAGGACATGGAAGACATCGCTGCCTTTTTCTCCACCTTCAAGAATGACTGAGGACTTTCCGCGTCGTCGTGCGCTGTCGGCGAAAACCGGGCTTATCCATTGAGCCGCAAGCCACAGACGACCGGACACGATCCAGGGCACCGAGATATCCATTTGCACAAAGGGCATGTCATGAACAAGTTCGCTATCGCACTATCCGCTCTGCTGCTTACCGGTTACGCCGCCCAGACTCTGGCCGCCGGCGATCCGGCAGCCGGGAAACAGAAGTCCACCACCTGCGCGGCCTGCCACGGGGCCGACGGCAACAGCACCAGCGCGCAGTTTCCGCGGCTGGCCGGCCAATACGCCAGCTACATCGTGCAGGCGCTCAAGGAATACAAGGACGGCCAACGCAAGAACGCCATCATGAAGGGATTCGCCAGCGGCCTGTCCGAGCAGGACCGCGAAGATTTGGCGGCGTATTTCAGCAGCCAGAAGGGACTGATCGCGCCCAAGCTCGACCGGCGCAGCAACGTAGAGTGACGTCCCGGGCTGGGCGCCCGCGCTCGGCGCCCAGCTTTCGATCCCGCCTGCGACGTCGGACCATTTGTCCGGCCGCGCCTCGCCCGGTCAATGGTCCTTGTCCGCCCCGTTGGCGGACTTGCCATGGCTGAGATAGATGGCCGCGGCAATCAGCACGATACCTATGGCCAGGTACAGCAGGTCCAGGGCGTTGTTGAATTGCATCTCCAAAGCGTGCTCGAAATACTTCACTACCAGAATCAGCAACACGACCTTGGCCAGACGGTTCTTCAGGTCATCCAGGGATTTGATCAGCAGCACACGCTCGCCGAATTCCGACTGTTCCGCCACGTCGATACGGCTCACGAACAACTCGTACAACCCCAGGGCGAAGATGAGCATGATAGTGGCGAGCAAATAGCCGTCCACCACTTCCACCACGTGGGTCACTACGGTCGCGCGCATCTCGATGCGCGCCTGGGCGGCAAGCCCCGGGTCCGCGTAGTGGCTGAGGTGCGCCAGCAGATACACCACGTCCACCGTGGCCACGTAGAACATGGCGAACGCCACCACGATACTGGCGATCACCGCCGCCAGCACCACCAGCCGGCTGTTCCACAACAGCCGCTCGAAGATACGCTCGATGTGATTCATGCCCGCTCCTGTCGATGGCACCCGGGGCGTCGCCCGCAGCCGTTGAAGCCCACCCAACCGCGGCCATCTTAACTCAGGTTTCACCGCCTCGGCTCCCGTTCACTTGCGCCGGCCATACGGTCCGCTATGATTGCAATTCACACACCGGGGGCGCGGCCTGCCTCCCCGATACAACCCCTGCGAACAACGGAGTCTTCCGGAGGCGGTCATGGTTTCATTGAAGATCAACGGCCAGCACCATGAACTGGACGTCGACCCGAGTACGCCGCTGCTCTGGGTGCTGCGGGACAACCTGGGACTGACCGGCACCAAGTATGGCTGCGGAATCGCCCTGTGCGGCGCGTGCACCGTACAGGTGGATGGCGTACCCACCCGCTCCTGCGTCACACCGTTGTCGGTGGTGGGCGACCGGGAGGTGAGAACCATCGAGGGGCTGTCCGCCGACGGCCGCCATCCGGTCCAGCAGGGCTGGGTCGACGAACAGGTGCCCCAATGCGGCTTCTGCCAGTCAGGGCAGATCATGACCGCCGCCGCATTGCTGGAGAACAACCTCAACCCGAGCACCGCGGACATCGACAGCGCCATGTCCGGCATCATCTGCCGATGCGGCACCTATCAGCGCATCCGCGAAGCGATCAAACGGGCTGCGGCCATCAAGGCGCGCGAGGTGAATCATGGATGAACCCGTCCAACTGACCCGCCGCGGCTTTCTCAAGGTCGCGGCCGGCGCCGGCGGCGCGCTGCTGGTCGGCTTCTATCTTCCCGGCTGCAGCCGGTCGGACCCGCCTGCGGCCAAAACGCAGGCCCCGGAGGGCAGTGCGCCCATCCGGCGAGACACTCCCGATCAGCAGGACGCCTATGCGCCCAACGCCTGGATCCGCATCGATCCGGACAACAGCGTCACCCTGATGGTCGCCAGTTCCGAGATGGGACAGGGCGTGATGACCTCCATTCCCATGCTGATCGCCGACGAGATGGACGCGGACTGGTCCAAGGTGCGGGCCGAGTTCGCGCCGGTGAACAAGGTCTACAACAATCCCCTGTTCGGCCGCCAGGCCACCGGAGGCAGCACCGCCATACGCGGCTACTGGCGCCCGGTGCGCGAGGCCGGGGCTGCCGCCCGGGAGTTGCTGGTGGCCGCCGCCGCACAGCGCTGGGGCGTGTCGCCCGACAGCTGCAGCACCGCCGACGGGCAGGTGACGCACAAGACCAGCGGCAGGAAGGTGAGCTACGGGGAACTGACCACCGAAGCGGCCAAGCTTTCGCCGCCCGATAAAGTGTTCCTGAAAGACCCGGATCAGTTCGATCTGATCGGCAAACCGGTGGCGCGGCTGGACATCCCCGCCAAGGTCGATGGCAGCGCACAGTTCGGCCAGGATGTGAAGGTGCCGGGCATGCTGATCGCCACGGTGGAGCGCTGCCCGGTGTTCGGCGGCAAGGTGAGGAGCTTCGATGCCACCAAGGCCAAGGCGGTCAAGGGCGTCAAGCATGTGGTGCAGATCGACTCGGGCATCGCGGTGGTGGCCGACGGGTTCTGGCCCGCCCTGCAGGGCCGTAAGGCTCTCAAGGTGGAATGGGACTATGGCCCCAATGCCGACCTGAGCAGCGCCGGCATACGCAAGCAGTTTGCCGACGCCGTCGCCAACGGCGTCCAGGCCCGCCAGGACGGCGACCCCGCCCACACCATCCAGAGCGCGTCCAAGACCCTGGAGGCGGTATACGAAGTCCCGTATCTGGCCCATGCCTGCATGGAGCCCATGAATTGCACGGCGGATGTGCGCAGCGACCATTGCGAGATCTGGGTGCCGACCCAGGCCCAGACGGCCACCCGCTCCACCGCCATGAAGATTACGGGTCTGCCGGCCGAGAAGATCAAGGTCCACACCACATTCCTGGGCGGCGGCTTCGGCCGGCGCTCCGAGCAGGACTTCGTGGCCGACGCCGTGTCGGTCTCCAAGCGGGTGGGCGCACCGGTGAAGGTGCTGTGGACCCGGGACGACGACACGCGTCACGACTTCTACCGGCCTTCCAGCTATAACCACCTGAGCGCGGCCCTGGACGACAGCGGCATGCCGGTGGCCTGGATACACCGCATCGCCGGTCCGTCCATTCTGGCCCGGGTGGCGCCCGGCGCGGTCAAGAACGGCATCGACAGCAGTTCCGTGGAAGGCGCCAAGAACCTGCCCTACGCCATTCCCAACCTGCTGGTCACCTATGCCATGGTCAACCCGGGCGTACCGGTGGGCTTCTGGCGATCGGTGGGCAGCTCCCAGAACATCTACATCACCGAATGCTTCCTGGACGAGGTGGCCAAAGCCGGCGGCAAGGACCCGTACCAACTGCGCCGCGACCTGCTGGCCAACCACCCCCGGCACCGTGCGGTGCTGGAACTGGCGGCGGAAAAGGCCGGCTGGGACACACCCCCGGCCGCCGGCACCCATCGCGGCATTGCCGTATCCGAATCGTTCGCCAGCTATTGTGCCCAGGTGGCGGAAGTGTCCGTGGACAACGGCAAGGTGCGCGTACACCGGGTGGTGTGCGCCATCGACTGCGGTACGGTGGTCAACCCCGACACCGTCAGGGCCCAGATGGAAAGCGCCATCGTCTACGGTTTGACCGCCGCTCTGATGGGAGAGATCACCATCAAGAACGGCCGGGTGCAGCAGGGCAATTTCGACAGCTATCCCGTGCTGCGCATCGAGCACATGCCCAAGGTGGATGTCTACATCGTACCCAGCAACGACCCGCCGGGCGGTGTGGGCGAGCCGGGCACGCCCCCCATCGCCCCGGCGGTGGCCAATGCGGTGTTCGCCGCCACCGGCAAGCCCGTACGCAAGCTGCCGATACGCATCGAGACCTGACCGACAGCCCGGGGCGCCGTCTGCCGGGACGGCAGACATCCGCCGCGGACCCGCGGCCGGCCGATCCGGCCCCTCGGCTCACCGCAGATGTCGCCCCACGGTGACGGCGGGAAAACCCGCTGCTGAAAGGCTTCGGGCCTCACAGCCCTCAACCGTCGTCGCCCCACGACGACACTTTGCATCGGCGCCGAATTCGCGGCGCCGCCATAACATTCCAAAAACTCAATAACTTATAAACACTCTGGCCCTATGGCACAGGGCTTGCTCTCACCCATATGTCGCCCGATAAAACGCATATCCGTGCGGGCCGATTCGCTTAACCCCGATGGGAGGAATTTCAATGCGCAAGGAATGGACCATTCTCGCTGTCGCGCTGTTCTCCGGCACCGCGGTCGCCGGCGGCACCGCCTTCTCCAAGCTGGACACCAATCACGACGGCAAGATCAGCAAACAGGAAGCGGCAGCCAACCCCGCCGTGGAGGCGCAGTTCAACCAGGCGGACACCAACAAGGACGGCAGCCTGGAAAAGAGCGAGTTTTCCGCCCTGGAAACCGCACCGGCCGGAAGCCATAAAGACAACGGCATGCAGCAGGCCCCTTCCATGCACCAGCAACCCGGCACCATGGAACAGCACGGCGACATGCAGAACCAGGGCGGCGCCGAGTAATTGCCGACGCCTAACGCGCACCCCGAACACGCGACGGGCGCAGCCGGCAGCTCAGAGCTGTGGGCTGCGCCGGCGCGTTTTCGGCGCAGGTTCGCAAACCGACAGGAGGTCCATATGAAACGTGTTCTGGTAGCGTTTGCTCTCACCATGCCGCTGCTGTTGCAGGCCTGCGGCCGGGGCGGATCCGAGAACAACAATCCGCCGGCGGCGGCGCCGGGCAGCACACAGCAGCAGACCAGCCCTGAGAACGCGCCCGCGGCGCCCCAGACCGGCGCGCCGGAGCAGCAACAGTCGCCGACCGGCAGCAACAGCACGACTCAATGACGGCCCGGCACCCCCGCGCCACGGACCCCGGCGCCCGGGGTCCGGCAACATCGTAGAGGTACGGCAGGACGCAGGCGCACGGAGTCGCCTGCAGGCATGGATGCGTATCAGGCGTGGCCGCCGTCAAGGACAGGGTTGACGGCCACGCCGCTTTCAAACAGCCGCACTTTCCCGACTCCCAACCGACACCACTGCGACACGCACGCCCCGGCGGTCCACATCCGGCGCCGCTGTCGTGTATCCTTGACCCGCCCGCACACCATTCAAACCCACTGCCGACGGTGACACCGACGGCAATACGGACAGACGCGGCTGCCGGTAGTCACAAGGCCGGCGCTCCGCGACCGGGCCTGGGTGCCACCGGTCGCGTCTATCGCGCGCCGGAAGGGCTGCGTGCCCCTCGTGCAGGGGCGAAGGGCCGGCAGCGAGCCGGTATGATTGCCTCCCGGACCCGGACAGGCCACCAAAGGAAGGGCGGTATGACCGCAAACGACAACGAACGAACCGAACGTGACAGCTTGGGCGAGGTGCGCGTCCCCGCAGACGCACTGTATGGCGCCCAGACCCAGCGGGCGGTGGACAACTTCCCCATCAGCGGCCTGCGCATGCCGCGCCCGTTCATCGCCGCCCTGGGTCTGATCAAGACCTGCGCGGCGCGCGTCAACGCAGACCTGGGACGACTGCCGCCGGAGATGGCCGATGCCATCATCGCCGCGGCGGGCGAGGTGCAGGCCGGCCACCACGACGAGCAGTTTCCCATCGATGTGTTCCAGACCGGTTCCGGCACCAGCACCAACATGAACGCCAATGAAGTGATCGCCCATCTGGCCGGCACGCGCCTGGGCAAAGCCGTACATGCCAACGATCACGTCAACCGCGGCCAGAGCAGCAACGATGTGATTCCAACCGCCATTCACATCAGCGCGGCTTTGGGCGTACGCGACTGCCTGCTGCCGGCGCTGGACCATCTGGCCGGAACCATCGAGGCGCGGGCCGCCGAGCTCGAGGACCAGGTCAAGACCGGGCGCACGCACCTCATGGACGCCATGCCCATCACCCTGGGGCAGGAATTGGGTGGCTGGGCAGCCCAGGTACGGCACGCGGGCGAGCGCGTGCGCGGTGCACTGCCGCGGCTATGCGCCCTGGCCCAGGGCGGTACTGCGGTGGGCACCGGCATCAACGCCCATCCGGAATTCGGCACCCGCTTCGCTGCCGCCGTCAGCGAGGGCACCGGCATGGAGTTCAGCGCCGCTGCAAACTATTTCGAAGCGCTTTCCAGCCAGGACGCCGCCGTGGAGCTGAGCGGTCACCTGCGTTCCACGGCCGTGGCCCTGACAAAGATCGCCAACGACCTGCGCTGGATGAACAGCGGCCCGCTCACGGGGCTGGCCGAGATCAGCCTGCCGGCCCTGCAACCGGGCAGCAGCATCATGCCCGGCAAGGTCAATCCGGTCATCCCCGAGGCCGTCGCCATGGCCTGCGCCCAGGTGATGGGCAACGACGCCACGGTGGCCCTCGCGGGCCAATCCGGCAGCTTCCAGCTCAACGTCATGTTGCCGGTGATTGCCCACAACCTGCTGCAGAGCATCGACCTGCTAAGCAACGGCGCTCGGGTTCTGGCCGACAAGGCCATCGCCGGCTTCACCGTCAACAGCCGCCGGCTCACCGAACAGCTCGACCGCAATCCCATCCTGGTCACCGCCCTGAATGAAGTGATCGGTTACGAACAGGCGGCGGCGATAGCCAAGCGCGCCTATGCCGAGGGCCGCCCCATCCGCGAAGTGGCCGCCGAGGTCACCGGCCTCGATGACGCCGAGCTGCAGCGTCTGCTGGACCCGGCCGCCCTGACGCGGCCCCAGGACTGATGGGCATCCTCCGTGGTGCCCGGCGGCGCTGCGCGCGCTGAGGACCCGCACCATGCCGGCCGATCTCATCGTCTCCGCCGTGGTCACGGTCTTCGCCGGAGCAGCGGTGCTGGCCGCTCTGGCCCTGTTCGCCCGCCAGTCGCTGCTGGTGGCCTACATCATCCTCGGCGGTCTGATGGGACCGTGGGGTTTCGGGGTGATCAACCACCCGGCAACCATCCAGCAGATCGGCCACATCGGCATCATCTTCCTGCTGTTCCTGCTGGGTCTGAACCTGCATCCCCAGAAGCTGCTGCACATGCTGCGCGAGGCCACCGTGGTCACCCTGGCCAGTTCCGTGGGCTTCATGGCGCTGGGCGTCGGGGTCGGCCAGCTGTTCGGATTCACGCTGCAGGAAAGCGTGGTGATCGGCGCGGCGGTGATGTTCTCCAGCACCATCATCGGGCTGAAGCTGCTGCCCACCATCGAGCTGCACCACCAGCACGTGGGCGAGATCATCATCAGCATTCTGCTGCTGCAGGACATCATCGCCATTGTGGTCCTGCTGCTGCTGGAAGGGGCGGCCCAGGCGCAAACAGGCTGGTCGCACATCCTTCTGCTGGCAGTCAGCGTGCCGGGGCTGGTGGCGTTTGCTCTGTTGTTCGAACGCTATGTGCTGATTCGGGTGCTGCGCCGCTTCGATACCATTCAGGAGTTCATCTTCCTGGCCGCCATCGGCTGGTGCCTGGGCCTGGCCCAGCTCGGCACCCTGCTGGGCCTGTCCTATGAGATCGGGGCTTTCATCGCCGGTGTGGCGCTCGCCTACAACCCCATCTCCATGTTCATCGCCGAAAGTCTCAAGCCGCTGCGGGACTTCTTCCTGATCATGTTCTTCTTTTCCCTGGGCGCGGGATTCGCCCTGCCCATGCTTCCCTCGGTCATTCTGCCCGCCGGCGTGCTGGCCCTGTTGATGCTGGCGGCCAAGCCGGCGCTGTTCCGGCTGCTGCTCACGGGCTCGGGCGAAGCGTCGCGGCTGTCCTGGGAAATCGGCGTACGGCTGGGACAGATCAGCGAGTTTTCCCTGTTGATCGCGGTGCTTGCAAGCCAGTCCGGCGTGGTCAACGAACGGACCTCCTATACCATTCAGGCGGCGACCCTGATCACCTTCATCGTATCGTCGTACGTGATCATGCTGCGCTATCCGACGCCCATCGCGGTCAGTGATCGGCTGCGCAAGGACTGATCCCCAGGGAGCCTCTGCACAGCCCGGTCCAAGTCGATTTGAGGCACCTTCGGAGTGCTGTCCTTCACCGGGACGGGCAGTCGCCCCGTTGCCGGCAGCGGATGGTGGTGAGAGTGTTGCGGAACTGCTCCAGGAACGGCCCCCCCAGGGCGATGGCGTGGTGCACAGCCGCCAGCGCCTCACTCCAGCGTCCACGGTCTGCCAGCACCATGGCGAGGTTGTTGTAGGCGATGGCATTGGAGGGATCATGGTCCAGGGCGGCGCGCAGAGCATGCTCGGCACCGTCCAGATCCCCCTGGGCCTGCAGCCCGTTGGCAAGCGCGATCCACAGAGGCGCCGAATCCGGCCAATGGGTCACACCGGCGCGATAGGCCGGCAGCGCGGTGCGGGCGCCGGCCACCTGCTCCAGGGCGGCGGCGGCCTGCAGATAGTTGTGGGCGGTCGCCGTTGCCGGCAGCTGACCCGGCGGCAGGACCACGATGCCCCAGCGCTTGGCCCGCGTCCAGGTGCGCCGGAACAACTCGTAGGGTTCCTGGTGACGGGCCTGCTCGCCAGAGCGCAGGATCACCGTGCGGGCGTCCGGATCGAAACCCACCACCACCGAGTAATGCCAGATGGGCCACCAGGAGAACGCCAGATTCTGCAGGACCAGCACCGGATGACCCGCCGCCACCTCGGCGGTGACGGCAGCGATGGAACCTTCGATGGGATAGACCAACCGTCCGTGGCGCCTCGCCTGGGCGATCATTTCGGCCTGCAGCGTTCCCTTGCGCGCGGGCAGATAGAGGTACGGCTCGAGGGCCTCGGGATGGACGGGGACGCCGGTGAAACTCAACACTTCCGCCAACGACGCCGGGCCGCACTGGTAGCTGTCCTGGGGAAAGAACGGCACCTTGGAAAGCTCGACGGTGTGGGGGCCGACGGGCCTGGGCGGGCCAGGCGCCGCACACCCGGTCAGGGCGGCAACCAACAGCAACGCGCCGGCACGCAAGTGCCGGCGCGTCAATGCAAAGACCTGGTCCAACAAGCTAGCGGACGGTCTTCTTCACGAACGGGAACACGTCGGTGTAGCCCAGGATATCGGTGATGAGCAGCAGCACGAAAATGAACACCAGTACGCCCAGCAGACTGTCGCCGCCCGCCGGCAGCTGGTTCATGCGGTCGGCCAGGGTCTGTACCTGCTGATCGGTCAGGCTGTTGACCCGTGCCTGCACATCGGCGGGATTGACCCCGAGTTTCAGCAGTTCCTTGCGCACGTCCTGGCGCTTGAGCATAGCGCCGATCTTGGCCCGCTGATTGGCGATGTCGCTCTGGTGCATCATCGCGGTAGTGGAAATGGTGGCTGCCTGCGCCGCCGGCAAACCGGTGGACACCAGCGCGAAAGAGGTCACCACGACAGCGGTAAAGGTTCTTGCTCGACGACGTAGCGGTTCCATGGAATCCCTCCACATGCTCGGTTGTTGTTCGTCTGGCATCTCTGCTCAAGCAACGATACACAGCGGCCATGTGACCCGCAACCAGGCCTTTATGCAAGCGTGAACTCGGCCACGTTTCGCGGCCGGCTCATGTCACGGCCGGGCGTCCCCGTTCAGCGGTAACACGCCACCGGCTGCCGGTCGCGCTCCGACCACAAAGTCGTAGCCCCAGTGAGATCGCGGATAAGCATCCTGCCGGCACGGCATGGGTCGGCATCCGCTCCCTCGGCGGAGCGGGCAAGCGGCGTCAGGAATCGATGGGGGCGAACAACAGGCTCTGCATCGCGATGTGCAACTCGAGCACGGCATAGCGGGCATCGAGCCAGGCAAGCTGGTGGGTCAACAGTGTCTGTTCGAGGGTAAGGAAGGCGCCGCCCGGCAACTGACCTGCCTGATAGGCGGCCCGGGCGCGCTCCACCGACTCCTGCAGGCGCGACAGGCCCGCGCTGCGGGCGTTCAGCCGTTGCCGGGCATACCGATAATGCGCCTCCAGGCTCCGGACCAGGTCGCTGTCGCTGGCGATACGAGCCACGCGCTGGTGGTGCAGATAGGCGCGGGTAGCGAGCTTGGGATCGACGCGCCCGAGGCTGTCGTCGAAGAACGGAAATTGCACGTCCACATTCGGGGCGGCGGCCGTTGGCGCAGGTCCCTCGCTCTGCAACGCGACCCGTATCGGCGGGAAACGCGCCAACACGGTTTCGCGCAACAGACGCCCGCCGCTGCGGGCGCCGATGCCCAGCGCCACCAGGTCGGGGCGGCGGTCGCCCAGGCGCTTCAGCAACGACGACACGGACGGGTTGTTCGGCGCCGACAACCCGTTACCGGCCACCAGGGGCAGATCCAGATCCGGCGCCAGACCGAGTACCGCGTTCAGGGTACGGCGATCCCGCGCACTGGCGCCGCGCAGGGCCGCCATGCGTCGTTCCACGTCCAAGCGCGCGGCAAGCATGGTATCGGCCGCGCCGGAGCCGGCCGCCTGCTCGCGTTGCTGCTGTGCCTTGAACAGAGCCGCAAAACCCTTGAGCACGTTCAGGGTCTGTTGGTCGGTCAGCCGCCGCGCGTACAACAGGCGCGCCGCCTGCGCGACCTGCCATTCGTCCCACAGCAGGGTCAGGTGGACCTTGGGGGCTGTTACAGCAGCGCCGGCCATGCGACTTGCCACCCGGGCGACCAGCGCCTGGGCCAGGGTGCTGCGGGGATGACGCTCCAGTGAGGGACGGGGCAGCACACCGGCTGCAAACAGTTGGGCGCCCGCCACCTTGGCATCGGCGCGCTCGGCGCCCAGTTGCGGGTTGTTGAGAACCGCCAGAATGGCCACCTCGGTGCCATCCATGCCCTTGTCGGGATCGAAGGTGCAAGGTTTAGGCGGCGTCTCGGGTGCAAAGCGCGCGGCGTCCACGTCAAGGGCGGCAAGCGGTCGGTTGAGGCTGGGCGTATCCGTGGATGCCCGCCCCTGCAACCCGGCACACCCGCTCAGCCCTGCCGCAATGGCTGCCACTGCCGCCCATCGGCGAACCGAGGCAAAGCGCCGCCACGGCGCCGAGGCGTGCGTTGGCCGCCGACGAAGACTCATGTCAGGTGGTCCGACGAGCCGCTTGCGGCCGTTGGACAGCGGGTGCAATGCGCCGTCAAGTTCAGCAATACCCCAAAGCCGGGAACGCCCGACAGCATACCATCCAGGCGCCGCGGCGGGCGAAGGTGCCCCGCGGACGAAGGGCGCTCGCCAGTGGCGCCGGGGCGGAAGCCGCCCCGCGAACCCACCCACCTGGCGGCCCCCCCGAAAGCGGACCGGCCGGCGCGGATTGCGGCGGCGAGTTCGCAATAGTGCTTCACGGAGATTTGACCCGTGTGTAAGCGGCACGTTGTATTCTGGAGAAGATTCCATCAAGCAATTGCCAATGGTGATTGCGCAACAATGGACCGCAGGCGCCCGGGAAATATCCGCCGGCGCAGCGAACCGTTCCAGCGGGTCCGATACGGCTCTCCGGCGGGACCATTTTCCTGGAGCGGCGTCGGGAATCGGTGCGCTCCGCGTGAATACTTACGGAATTTTTTACCCGCCGCCGGGTCAATTGAACCAGGGGACGGCTCCTGCAGGCGCGCTTGTCGAAGGGGCGCGGGCAGCGTAGATGGCACCACACCGGCCCGACGCTCGTCGGCAGTACCCCGCAAAACGCCGCCCATTGAGGCCGTGCCCAGCGCGCGGTATTTCCACATTCGGCGACGGCGGCCGTGTCGGCAACGGTTTCCCGCGACGGACCGGTTCCCTGCCACGGGTGAGGCCCGGCTCCGCCACACATAATCCGAAGTCACGCACATGCGCTTATTCGACAGCTGTCCCCTGATTCAACGCAGACGAGGAGTTCGCTATGTCTGACAGCACCCTTACGGCTCCGGGATCTCCCCAGAGCGACGAACCCGACTTGACCCGCCGGCGCATGCTGGTCGCAGCAGCCACCGTGGTGGGAGCGGCGGGCATTGGCGCGGTGGTCTACCCCTTCCTGGATTCCATGGAACCGAGCGCCCGCGCGAAAGCCGCCGGCTCGCCGGTGGAAGCCGATATCAGCAAGCTCGAGCCGGGCCAGCTGATGACCGTCAGTTGGCGGTCCAAACCGGTGTGGATACTGCGCCGCACCAAAGCGCAGCTGGCCACGCTGCCCAAGATGACGCCACGGCTGAAGGATCCCAAATCCCTCGAGCCTCAGCAGATCAAGGCGGCCCAGAACGAATACCGTTCCATCAAGCCCGAATACTACGTCTGTGTGGGCATCTGCACCCACCTCGGCTGTATTCCCACCTACCGCCCCCAGGTGGCGCCGCCTGATCTGGGTCCGGACTGGCTGGGCGGCTTCTTCTGTCCGTGCCACGGCTCGCGCTACGACCTCGCCGGACGGGTCATGGACGGTTCACCGGCGCCGCTGAACCTCCCGGTGATGCCCTACTATTACATGAAGGACACCGTGCTGCGCATCGGCGTACTGGAGGACGGCAGCGGCCTGAATTGGAAGCCCAACACCTGGTGACCCTACAGCGGGGAGGACTCGGGTGAAATGCACCCCATCCGGGCCTTTACCACCAGAGAAGACCGGTTGTCCGGGCCGCCGGCGCCCTCCCACCTACCGCAGATCAGCAGGTTACGGATTGGCACGATTCCTGTTTAAGTAACAGTGCAAGGACGAGGGACCGATGGAACGGTCTGCTTCGCAGGGAAGCGGCGGCGGTCACCGGCCGCCGCGTTACGGGAATCGGCAGGGACCGCGGTCCAAAGGACGGGCCACCAGGCATGGACGCCAGACCGTAACAGTGCTGTAGCGGTGTCGGAGCAGGACTTCACGGTGGCAGATCAGGGACGCGATCGGCGCACCTGCAACGGCAACAACGGAAACGGAGGTCGTCAGGGACGACGGGAACCAGGGAAGGTTCCGCAGGCACGCAAGCCCGCACTCTGTTGCCGACGCATCGTTGGGTACCTCAGGAGAACACATTTTCCAAGGAAAGCAGGGTCAACGGACTGACCCGGGCAGGGACGCCCCCTCATCTATACTCTCCTGGTCTGAAGCCCACAGAGCCGCACCGCACGTTCGCAGCACCACAGGACAGACGCGAAACGGGAGGGCCAATGGAATTCGCAAGGATACCCGGCACCGAAATCGAAGTGTCTCGGATCGGACTCGGGACCTGGGCCATCGGCGGCTGGATGTGGGGAGGCACCGACGAGGACCAGTCCATCCGCACCATCTACACGGCACTGGACAGTGGCATCAACCTCGTCGATACAGCACCGATCTACGGCTTCGGGCGCTCCGAGGAAATCGTCGGCAAGGCCATGGCCGAATACCGTCACCGGGACCAGATCGTGCTCGCCACCAAGGCGACGCTGGAATGGGACGACAACGGCATCCGGCGCAACGCCAGCCGCGAGCGCATTATGAAAGAGGTGGAAGACTCCCTGCGCCGGCTCAAGACGGACTACATCGATCTGTATCAGATTCACTGGCCGGACGAGAGCGTTCCCATGGAGGAAACCGCGCGGGCCATGGAACAGCTGTTGCGAGACGGCAAGATACGGGCGATCGGAGTCAGCAACTTCTCGCCCGAACAGATGGACGCCTTCCGCGCCCACGCCCCGCTGCACACCAGCCAACCGCCCTACAATCTATTCGAGCGGGAAATCGAAAGGGACGTGCTGCCCTATTGCCGCGCCAATGGCGTAGGCACCGTCACCTACGGCGCACTGTGCCGCGGTCTGCTGAGCGGCCACATGCGCAAGGACAGCCGTTTCCACGGCGACGACCTTCGCAAGTCCGATCCCAAATTCCAGTCGCCCCGCTACCAGCAGTACCTGCAGGCCGTCGAACGGCTGGATCGGTTCGCCCACGAACAACACGGCCGCAACGTGCTGACCCTGTCGGTGCGTTGGCTGCTCGATCAGCCCGGGGTCACCAGCTGCCTGTGGGGCGCGCGGCGGCGCTCCCAACTGGATGCCGTCGATGCCGTGTGGGGCTGGTCTCTCAGCGACCGGGACATGCAGACCATCGACGCCATCGTGGCCGAAACGGTCACCGACCCGGTGGGCCCGGAATTCATGGCTCCGCCGCCCAGCGCTCCAGTCGCCGATAACCCAAGCCATGAATCGAGGAAGATGGGATGAGCGCCAAGCCAGACAATCCGCTGCGCGCGTTGACCGGACTCGGCCAGAGCATCTGGCTCGACTACATCGAACGCCGCATTCTGGAAGACGACACGCTGGAGCGCATGATCCGGGACGACGGCGTCTCGGGTATGACATCCAATCCGGCGATTTTCGAGAAGGCCATTGCCCACACCGACGACTATCGCGCCGCCATTGCCGAGCTGGCAAACCGGGGCGCGGGACCGGAGGAATTGTACGAGCGACTGGCCATCTACGATGTCCGCAAGGCCTGCGATCTGTTTCGCCCCCTGTACGACGAGCAAGACAGCGGCGACGGCTTCGTAAGCCTGGAAGTCTCGCCACTGCTGGCCCATGACACCGAAGCGACCATCGCCGAAGCCCACCGCTTGTGGAAACTGGTGGAACGGCCCAACATCATGATCAAGGTGCCAGCCACCCGTGAAGGTCTGCCCGCGATCCGCACGCTTATCCGCGACGGGCTGAACATCAATGTGACACTGCTGTTCTCGGTGGGACGTTATGTGCAGGTGGCGGACGCCTACATGGGCGGGCTGGAGGAACGGCTGACGGCCGGCCAGCCCATCAATCGGACGGCGTCCGTGGCCAGCTTCTTCCTGAGCCGCATCGACACCAAGGTGGACGCTCTGCTCGACGACATCGCGAACGGCGACAGCGAACACGGCGACGAGGCGCGCGCTCTGCGGGGTCAGGCCGCCATCGCCAGCGCCGGCGAAGCGTACCGGCGCTTCGAGGAACACTTCGGGGGCGACCGGTGGCGGCGCCTGGCGGATCATGGCGCGCGCCGGCAGCGCCTGTTGTGGGCCAGCACCAGCACCAAGGATCCGGCCTACAGCGACGTCAAGTACGTGGAGCCCCTCATCGGCCCCTATACCGTCAACACGGTGCCCACCGACACGCTGGACGCCTACCGGGACCACGGCGAACCCAAGGCTCGGCTGCACGACACCTGCACACAGGCGCCGCAACTGCTGAAGCGACTCTCCGCTGTCGGCGTCGACCTGCGGCAGGTGGACGAAGAACTGGAGGCCGAAGGCGTCACCAAGTTCGTGGAGCCGTTCAAACAACTGCTTGATACCCTGGATACCATGCGCCAGCACAAGCGCAGCCATATGGCCTGAGCCATCCGGGCTGGCGGACAACTCACAGGAGCGGACCCTATGGCCAGCAAGGAAGCGGAAATCGGAATTGTGGGGCTGGGCGCCATGGGCGCGAACCTGGGCTGGAATATCGCCGAGCACGGCTATCCGGTCGCGGGACTCGACAACAGCGACGCGAAGACCGAGGCGTTCGCCTCCAATGCCCCGAAGGGCGGGAGCGCCGCGCCGGTGACCGGCACCACGGATGCCAAGGCCTTCACAGCGCGACTGCGCACCCCCCGGGCCATCGTACTGCTGGTACCCGCCGGCGACGTGGTGGACAGCGTCATCGACTCGCTGCTCCCCCATCTGGACAAGGGCGATGTGCTGATAGACGGCGGCAACTCCCACTTCGTGGACACCGACCGGCGGGCCGCCGATCTCAAGGCCGCCGGCCTGCACTTCATGGGCATGGGCGTGTCAGGCGGCGAGGACGGCGCCCGCCATGGCCCCAGCATGATGCCGGGCGGCGACGCCGAAGGCTGGAAACGGGTGCAGGAGGTGCTGGAAGCCGCCGCTGCCAAGGTCGACGGCGAACCCTGCGTGGCATGGCTGGGCAAGGGCTCGGCCGGCCACTATGTGAAGATGGTCCACAACGGCATCGAATACGGGCTGATGGAGCTCATCGCCGAGGCCTACGACCTGATGTGCCGCGGGCTGAACATGAACCGCGAACAGATCCAGGCGACTTTCGCTGCCTGGTCCAAGGGAGAGATGGCCTCGTTTCTCATGGACATCACAGCGGACATCTTCACCAAACGCGATCCCATGACCGACGGCTACCTGCTGGACGAGATTCTCGATGCAGCGCGCCAGAAAGGCACGGGCATGTGGACTTCCCAGGAAGCGATGGAGAACAAGGTACCGACCCCCATCATCGACGCCGCGGTGGCCATGCGCAATCTGTCCGATTTCAAGGCCCAGCGCGAGCAGGCCAGCCGGGAACTGGTCGGCCCTCACGGGCAGGGGGCGCAACCGGACGGCACCGATGCACTGGTGGAGGCTCTGGGCCATGCCCTGTACGGCGCCATGATCATGACCTACGCCCAGGGCATGCAACTGCTGCAGGAGGGTAACAAGGCCCGCGGCTACGGTATCGATCCGGAAACGGTGGCGCGCATCTGGCGCGGCGGCTGCATCATCCGCGCCCGGCTGCTGGAAGATCTGCGGGCCGCCTACGCCCGCGATCCTCAGATACCAAACCTGGTCTTCGACCCCGAGCTGGAAAGGCGTCTGGAGCACAGCCAGCCCCATCTGCGCGAGGTGGTCCGCGCGGCCGCCGAGCGGGGGCTGCCGGCGCCGGCGCTAATGGCGGCCCTCAGCTACTATGACGCCTACCGCAGTGCCCGGCTGCCGGCCAACCTGATCCAGGCTCAGCGCGACTACTTCGGAGCCCACACCTTCGAGCGCATCGATCGCGAGGGCACCTTTCACGCCCACTGGGAGTGACCTGCAGGCGCGAACGAACGCTGCGGCAGACGGGAATCAGTTGGGGCTGTTCTGCTGAACGGCGGCGGTGAGTTGAGCCAGCTCCTGCACCATGGCCGGATCCAGGTCCATGCCCACTTCCCAGCCGGGATTCAGGGCAATACCGACGCCGCCGCCCACCCGCTCCAGCACCCAGCTGAACTCGGTCAGCAGCCCGCCGTCGTAGCCTTCGAAATCCTCGAGAAACGCCTTGGCGCGCTCCGGACTGGTGAACAACACCAGCACCTGAGTGCCGTCGTCGGCTTCCAGGGAAAGGGGCACAGCCTGGTCGCTGCGCTGGAAATTGGCGATCTTGTCCTGTTCGCGCACCGGCATGAAGACCTGATCCCCAAGCAGCCCGCGCATGAACTCGTCCGCTTCCAGGCGGCCCTCCTGGGCCGCCATCAGACGCCGTTCCAGGTCGTTTCTCGGTTCGAATGTCTCACTCATTGCTTTCCGCCATCGTCTGAGAGTATCGGCAAAGGCTGTACCATTTGCCTGTCCAATGCAAACCCCCGCCGGGTGATGAATTCCGGTGCCGCCGGTGTGGGTAGGCGCTGGTAGAATGCACGACCATGCATTGGAGAGACCTGCGATTCTGGCTGGCCCTGGGCGCGGCGCTCCCCTTCTGGGCGGTGCTGCTGGCCCTCGCCCCGTCGGGACAGATCCACCCCCAGTGGCCCCTGCACGCGCCCCTGGCGTTCCTGCTGCCGGCATTGGTCTACCCGGTCGCCGAGGAAATCATTTTCCGTGGTGCGCTCCAGGAATGGCTGGGGGATCACCTGCCGGCGCGGCCCCTGGGTCCGATCAGCCTGGCGAACCTGGTCACCAGCGTGGTATTCACCGCTGCGCACTTCATCCACCACCCACCCTTCTGGGCCGCTCTGGTGTTCGTGCCGTCCCTGGTGTTCGGCTACTTCAAGGACCGCACGGGGGGGCTGCAGGCCCCCATCGTGCTGCATGTGTTCTACAACGCCGGCTACTTCTGGCTGTTCGGCGGCGGCTGACCGTCCCGCCCCACGCTGCTACACTGCGCCGCCATGCTCAGCTTCCGAAACCTCGCCCTGCGCCGCGGACCGAACCTGCTCATGGAGGGAGCCACTTTCACCCTGCACGCCGGTCAGAAAGTGGGTGTGACCGGCGCGAACGGCACCGGCAAATCCAGCCTGTTCGCCCTCATCCGCGGTGAGCTGGAACCCGACGGGGGCGAGTTCGAGCTGCCGCCGGGATTGGTCGTCGCCCATGTAGCCCAGGAGACGCCGGCGGTGGATCGCCCGGCCATCGACTACGTGCTGGACGGCGACCGGGAGCTGCGCGCGGTGCAGGCCGAGCTGGCCGGCGCCGAAGCCGCCGGCGACGGCAGCCGCCAGGCCGCCCTGCACGGGCGCCTGGAAGCCATGGGGGGCTACAGCGCGCCGGCCCGCGCCGCCCGACTGCTGGACGGACTGGGCTTTCGCCCCGACCAGATGCAGGCCCCGGTGGCCTCGTTCTCGGGGGGCTGGCGCATGCGCCTGAATCTGGCCCAGGCCCTGATGTGCCGCTCGGACCTTCTGCTGCTGGACGAACCCACCAACCACCTGGACCTGGACGCGGTGCTGTGGCTGGAGGAGTGGCTGCGCGGTTACCCGGGCACCCTTCTGCTCATTTCCCACGACCGCGAATTCCTGGATGCAGTGGTCCACCACGTGGCCCACATCGAGCACCGGCAGGTGACCCTCTACGCCGGCAACTACTCGGATTTCGAGGTGCATCGGGCCCAGGCCATGGCCCAGCAGCAGTCCACCTACGAACGCCAGCAGCGGGAAGTGGCCCAGATGCGCCGCTTCGTGGACCGCTTCCGGGCCAAGGCCACCAAGGCGCGCCAGGCCCAGAGCCGTCTGAAGGCACTGGCGCGCATGGAGCTGATCGCACCGGCCCACGTGGACTCGCCCTTTCACTTCCGGTTCCCGCCACCAGAGAAGACGCCCAATCCGCTGCTGCAACTGGAGAAGGCGGCCGCCGGCTATGGCGGCGAACCCATCGTCACCGGCATCGGTCTGACCCTGGCGCCGGGCGACCGCGTCGGCCTGATCGGGCCCAACGGCGCGGGCAAGTCCACCCTCATCAAGCTGCTGGCAGGAGAGCTCGAACCCCTGGCCGGCAAGCGTGTGCCTGCCGCAGATCTGCGGGTAGGCTACTTCGCCCAGCACCAGCTGGAACAGCTGCGGCCGGCGGACAGCGCGCTTGCCCATCTGGCGGCACTCGCCCCCCGTGCCGGCGAACAGGAACTGCGGGATTTCCTGGGCGGCTTCGGCTACGGGGGCGATCGGGCGCTGGAGCCGGTGGGACCCCGTTCCGGTGGGGAGAAGGCGCGACTGGTGCTGGCCCTGCTGGTCTATCAGCGCCCCAACCTGCTGCTGCTGGACGAGCCCACCAACCACCTGGACCTGGACATGCGCCATGCCCTCACCGTGGCCCTGCAGGACTTCCAGGGCGCCCTGGTGGTGGTTTCCCATGACCGTCACCTGCTGCGCACCGTCACCGACGATCTGCTGCTGGTGGCCGACCGCGCGGTGAGTGCCTTTGCCGGCGATCTGGACGACTACCGCCGCTGGCTCGCCGACCGGCGACGCGACCCGGGCGCCGACCGGGATGCCGGCAGTCCGGACGCCGAGACCCGCGGCGGGGCCACCCGCAAGGACCAGCGCCGCCAGGCCGCGGAGCAACGTCAACGTCTGCAGCCACTGCGTACCCGGGCCAAACGCCTGGAGGCGGAACTGGAACGCCTCGCCGCCCGCAAGAGCGAACTGCAGAACCGGCTGGCCGACCCGACCCTGTACGAGGACCACCGCAAGGACGAACTCAAGGCCCTGCTGATGGAACAGGCCGACGCTGACCAGGCGCTGGCCGAGGTGGAAGAAGCTTGGCTGGGGATCAGCGAGGAACTGGAAGCCGCCGCCTCGGCGTCGTGACCGCCGGCTGACGACGACGGCTCCACCGGGCTGGGGAAGGTGCCCCGGGCCAGGACCCGGGCTTACAGCCGGGCGGCGTTCTGGGATTCCTCTTCGATCTGTTCGATGGCCTCGTCGCCCGCCGTGGCAGGGGAACTGACTCGCTCCTTGAACTCTTCCAGGGACGCCGGCATGGCCGCCACCAGCAGCTCATCGCCCACCAGCAGCACGGTGTCCGCACCGGGGACGATCTCCTTCTCGCCCCGCAGCACGCCCACGATGACCACGCCGGGCACGGCCACATGGCGCACCTGCTGGCCGGCCGCGGGCGTGCCCGGATCCAGGGCGATGCTGTAGATATGCTCCTGCCCATGGGCCAGGGGGATCCCCTCGCCGCTGGCCAGCGTGCTTTCCAGGTGGCGGTGCAGGGTGCTGCGATCCAGGCTCACCCGTTTCTCCCGCAAGAAACTGGATACGATCTCGCTGTACATCTCCAGATTGGCCGGACTGGCCGCTGGTGTGGGCACCTGGGCCTCGTACAGAGTGGGGTACTTGAAGGTGCGCGTCAGACTCACCTGCACCAGATAGCTGACCGCCACCGCCAGCATGGTGGGCATGATCAGGTCGTAGCCGCCGGTCATTTCCGCCACCATGACCAAGGAGGCGATGGGCACCCGGGCGGCGCCGGCGAACAGCGATGCCATGCCCACCACCGCCAGCGCCGTGGAATTGATGCCCGACACGCCGAAGGCGTGCAGCACGGCGGCGAACGCCGCCCCCAACAGGGCGCCCACGTACAGGCTGGGCGCGAACACACCGCCCGAGCCGCCGGAGGCAACGGTCAGGGACAGGGCCAGGATCTTGCCCACCGACAGCACCAGCAGCAGCCATACCGCGATGCCGCCGCCGCCCTGCAGGGCGAACTGGATGTAGCCGTAGCCGCCGCCCAGCAGCGGCGGCGCCAGCAAGCCCACCAGCCCCACGCCCAGACCGCCGATGGCGGGCTTGAGCTGATTGGGAACCCGCAGGTTATGGAACGTATCCCGGGTCCAGTAGAACACCGTGGGCAGCAGGGCCCCCAGGCAGCCGGCCAGAGCGGCCAGCACCACAAACCAGATCAGGTCGATGGGCGCCCCGAACGTCACGTCGCGGGCCAGGCTGAACAGGGGGGTCCAGCCGCTGAACACGCCGGTGATGGCGTAGGCCACCGCCGATGCGATCAGGGTGAAGGTCAGGTAACGGCCTTCGAAGGCCATGGTGCTGTAGAGGATCTCCACTGCAAACAGGGCGGTGCCCAGGGGACTCTTGAACACCGCCGACAGACCGGCAGCCATGCCCACCAGCAGCAGCACCCGCCGTTCCTCGTCCGGCAGGTTGAGCAGGCCGCCGGTGATGGCGCCCACGCCGGCGGCGATCTGGGCGGTCGGCCCTTCCCGACCGGCCGAGCCGCCTGACCCGATGGTGATGGCACTGGCGATGGTCTTGATCAGCGGTACCCGGTAGCGGATCCGTCCCGCGGTGCGGTGGTAGCCCTTGACCGCGGCGTCGGTGCCGTGGCCCTCCGCCTCCGGCGCCCAGGTATAGACCAGGATGCCCGAAATCAGGCCGCCCAGGGTGGTGGCGACCGGAATCAGCCAGTACCAGTGATGGTCCTGGGGCGCGACGCCCATGGCGTGGGCCTGGTCCACGCCGATGAACTGGTAGCCGCTGATGGGCACCAGTATCCACACTTCCGCCAAATGCAGCAGCCAGATGAACACCTGGGCGCCCAACGCACCCACGACCCCGAGAAAAACGCTCAGGATGATGAGTCGAGTCGTGCGCTCAAGGCGCAGTAGCCATTGCATTTGTTCGTCAGTCCTCGATGTGGTGATTCGTTTTTCTTATGACGCACCGCACTCGCCATGATACGCCGATTTGCCCCCTTCTGTCCTGCCGCGACTCTGGAAGGCGGTGCAAAATGCAGCCGATCGGCGCCCCTCCGTCCCTCGGGACCGGCTTGCCTCATGGCCGCCCGGGCCCGCGCCTCACGGTGACGGCCGCCGCCGCCACGAACAGCAGGGCGAACCAGACCAGGGCCCAGCCCGGGATGGTCAGTCCCCACAGCCGCCAGGTTTCCAGAGCGCACTCGCCGGTGCCCCGGAAGATCATGGGCAACGCCCGGCTGAGGGGAAAATTGTTGAGCATGTAGCCCAGTTCCGGTCCGCAGCCCAGGGCCTCTTCCGGATGGTGGATCAACCACAGATGGCGGATCGCCACCGCCGCACCCGCCACGCACACACAAGCCAGCACAACGCCGTAGATGCGGCTGCCCAGGCGCCCCGGGTTCTGGATGAAGGCCGCCAAGGCCACCAGACCGACCACGATGAACCCGTAGCGTTGCACGATGCAGAGCGGACAGGGATCGAGGTGCTGCACATGTTGGAGATACAGAGCGCCCCCGATGAGCGCGGCACAAACGACCCAGATACCCACGAATACCTGTCTGTTGCTGATGCGCATTAGGCAATCCCCGTCTGACTTGGTTTTGAAAAAGACCCGGCTGGTCCCGGTCCTCGCGCATGGTAGCGAAAATTGCGATGCGGCCTGCGCTTCGACCTCACCGCAGCTTTACGTGGCCGGCAAATCTGCGGTGCGGATCACCCAGTCGGCGACTGTCCCGGCGATTTCCGACTCCACATCCGCCTCGCTGCGTCCCAGACGCTTGAGGACTCGGAAGGAATGGTCTGCGCCGTCGATAACGTGTAACTGCACGGGTACGGCGACCGATCTCAGTGCCGTTCGCAGCAGGTCCAGATTGCACAGCGGGTCCCGGGTACCCTCGATGAACAGCATGGGGCAGCCGATGGCGGGCAGGTGGGCGGTCCTCAGCCGGTCGGGCCGGCCGGACGGGTGCAGCGGGTAGCCCAGGAACACCAGACCGGCGGCCGCCTGCCCCTGGGCCACCACCTGGGAGGCGATGCGACCGCCCATGCTCTTGCCACCGAGAAACAGGACGCGGGGCGCCAGGGTGGGGTCACCCTGTACGGACTCGATCACCGCCCGCCAGGTGCTTTCCAGCATCGGAGCACGGTCGGGCGCCTTCGCGCCCCGTTCCTTGTAGGGAAAGTTGAACTTCACGGTCAGCATGCCGCGTTCGGCCAGGGTCTCGTGCAGGTGGCTGATGAACGGACTTTCCATGTCGCTGCCGGCGCCGTGGGCGAGCACCAGCGCCGCATCCCGACCGGCGCGGTAGCCGGCGGGCACTGCCCAGACGGCAGAGACCTGGACATCGGCTGTCACCGGGACGGTACGCTTGATGAACTTCACGGAGGACTCTTCGGCTCCCATGCGGTGTGCTGCGCCCGGCACCGTGCTAGCCTAGAAGCTGTTCCAGGCGGCGTTTGTTGACGCTTTCCAACATGTCGTGACCCCGTCAGGCCACAAGGGGCGGCACGCACGGCATGCCCGACGGATCCGGCCCGGCGTTCCGAGACTGGCTTCGTCTTCTGGGATCGCGCTGCAGCCGATGCCGGTCCCGCCGGAGGATCCGTAACATGGGACGCTTCGTGCTCGATACGAGCGTATTCACCAATCCTAGCATCTACTCCCAGTTCGGGGACACGGCTCTCGGCGCTCTGGCCGCCTTCGTGGACCTGGCACGCCGCAGCGGGGCGGAGTTCTACATGCCGGGCTCGGTATACGACGAGCTGCGTGCGATGAAGGACCTGGACGGGCTGTCGCCCCAGTTCGAAGCGGTGGTACGCATCCGCTCGCCGCGCCGATTCAACCTGCAGATCCCCGCCAGCCTGCTGTACGAATTCATCGATGAAGTGCGCATGCGCATAGACCGCGGTCTGCGCATCGCCGAAGAGCACACCAAGATGGGGCGCGAGCCCGGAACCGATCAGGACGTGGGCAAAGTGATCGGCCGGCTGCGGGAGCGCTATCGCGAAGCCCTGCGCCGGGGCATCATCGACAGCCGCGAGGATGCCGACGTGCTGCTGCTGGCCTACGAGCTGGACGGCGTGGTGGTGGCCGCCGACGAGGGCCTGCGCAAATGGGCGGACAAGGTTGGAGTGCAGGTCCTGCTGCCCCAGCACCTGCGCCACATGCTGGAAGATCTAATCGAACATCAGCCCGCCGCTCAATAGCTGCTGCAGCAGCCCGTTGAGGGTGGGATAGACCCGGTCGAATTCCAGCACCCAATAGTCGCCCTCCCGGCGCAGCGACCGCTGGCTGAGGTGGACATGCCTGGTGGCCGCACGCTTGAGGTGGCTCACCATGTGCTGGGCATTGCGCCGCTCCCGGAAACGGCACCGGAAGGTATGGTAGACCTTGCGCTCGGTGTGGAACTGGCGCAGCGCTTCCGCCAGTCCGTCCATGAACGCTGCACCGAGCCGTTCGTCCAGCACATTGGGCCGCCCCAGGCGCTGCTCGTCCAGAAACAGCACCAGGCGCAGGATGCGACTGATGAAATATTCGGGCGGCAGCTCCAGGATGCTGTAGGCCGTGGTACGGATATCCGAGATGCTGGAATTGCTGGTAACGTACTTGGCCCGTCGGCCGCCCGGACCGTCCTCCTTGAACACCACCCCTTCGCGCATCTGCCCGTTGAGGTCGCGCAGAATGGTCCGTATGGCATCCAGATCGTCCGGGACGAAGCGGCCGAAGTCCTGAACCGAGGGCAGGCCGAAGCGCTCCAGCAATGCATGCTTGTGGCCGTGGGGCAGAAACTCCGCCTGGTTGCGGCGCATGAAATCGAACACGAACAGCTGCACGTCCGCGGCGACGAACGGCGCGCTGCTCTCCAGATAGGGATTGTCGGGACCGGCCACCTCGCCGCACACCACCAGGTCCGGCTCGCTGTCGAACACCGACAGGTCCATCAAGTCGGACAGCCGGTCGGTGGTGAACGGGCAGATGAAACCGCCCCGGGTGAGCGCCACCGCACGATCCTGGACGCGGGTGATGCGCACGTTGTAGCCGTCCACCTTCTCCTCCATCCAGAACGGGCCGGCAAACTGCTCGGCCAGAGCCGGATTGAGGGCCAGGATGCGTCCGATGCGCGGATATCCATACACCACCTGGCCGTCGAAAACCGCGGTGCCGCGCGGGACATCCGGACAGTCGTCGCTGAACAGGTGATAGTGCAGCCCCTCGAACGTGGCGTGCCTGGCTTTGCGCGCCTGCAGCGCCTGTTCCAGATCTACCGCCATCCGTGTCTCCCCGTTGCCCCGGCGGGCCCGATGCCGGCGCTGGGTGCCGGCGCAACGTCACCTCCGCGGCCGCCCTGCACGGCGCCCACAAGGCACGGTATCATGATCGAATCGCGAGTCGGACCTGCCGCCATGCCGGAACCGTTGACCCTCATCACCTTCGATCTGGACGATACCCTGTGGCCCTGCGCCGAGACCATCGCCCGCGCCGAGCTGGCGCACTTCCAATGGCTGCAGCGCGAGGCGCCGCGCCTGACCGCCGTGCATGACGAGGCCGGGCTGCGTGCCCACCGCCACCAGCTTATGATCGACAGCCCCGAGCTCAGCCACGATTTCACTGCCCTGCGCATCGCCTCGCTGACCCTGCTGCTGGAGCAATTCGGCTATCCCGCGTCCCTGGCCGAGGGCGCCACCGCCGCCTTCCGTACGGTGCGCAACCAGGTTACGCCCTATCCGGACGTGATGCCCGTACTGCAGGCGTTGAAGCCTCGGTACCGGCTGGTGTCGATCACCAACGGCAACGCCGAGGTCCGCCACACGCCTCTGAAGGCCCATCTGCACCTTTCCCTGACCGCCGCGGAGGTGGGTGCGGCAAAACCGGACCCGGCCCTGTTCGAGCGGGCGCTGGCGGCCAGCGACGCGTCGGCGAGTCAGGCGCTACATGTGGGTGACGACCCGATACGGGATATCGCAGCGGCGCGGGCCGTCGGCATGGCGACGGTCTGGGTGAATCGCGACGGCCGGGAATGGCCGCCGGACCTGGCGCCACCCGACCTCACGGTGGGCGATCTGCACGAACTGCGGGACTGGCTGGCGCGGCCGGCGGCGACATCCGGCGCGGACCGCCGACGGTCCGGCTGAGGCGGAAAGAACTGCGGCCGGCGGCGACTCAGGCGTGCAGCATGGTGCGCAGCTGCCGGACCAGGGAGGCGCGCTCCTCGTCGCCCAGGTAGCGGGCCAGTTCGGTTTCCCGGCCGTAACAACGCAGGAACAGCCGGCGCAGGCACCACTGACCGGAGCACTCCCGAACCACCAGTTGGGTCCAGTGCCGAGGATAACGCACCTCATGCTCGGGACGGTGCCGCCCACTCTGGACGATGATTTCCTCATCGGTGAATGCCAGCAGTTCCCGGCTCTGCTGGTGTCGGGCCACTGCATAACTGGCCGCCCACAGGCCCGCCACTTCCACCAGGGCCACCAGCAGCACCGGCC
>Ga0307441_1000035_pt1 | contig 68075 bp, 65 predicted proteins | sample SalMarWE160420MG_FD_202149 | JGI IMG/M metagenome (GOLD analysis project Ga0307441, IMG submission 202149) | Salt marsh sediment microbial communities from the Plum Island Ecosystem LTER, Massachusetts, United States - WE1604-20 | ecosystem: Environmental > Aquatic > Marine > Intertidal zone >... | reverse complement strand
GCCGCCAGATCCAAAGAACGCAACAGCCTGATCGAAGACGGCGAAGCCCACGATCTGAGCGCCGACTGGCGCCCGGTGCTCAAGCAGGCCCAGACGCTCATCGGCCAGCACAGCAAAGATCTGGAAGTGACGGCGTGGCTGATCGAGGCTCTGGTACGACTGCACGGCTTCGCCGGGTTGCGCGACGGCTTCCGGTTGGCCCGTGAGCTCTCGGAACGCTTTTGGGACGGCATCTACCCGCGCCCCGACGAAGACGGAATCGAAACCACGGTCGCACCGCTGTCCGGCCTTAACGGCGAGGACGGCGAAGGCACGCTCATCGCGCCCATCCGGGGCGCATTGATCACCGGCGGGCAATCCGTCGGACCGTTTGCGATGTGGCACTACGAGCAGGCTGTCGCCCTGGAGCAGATCACCGACAGCGAGAAGCGCGAGCGGCGCATCGCCGAGGGGGCCGTCACGCTGCAGCAGATCCGGCAGGCGGCCGCGGAAACGCCGGCGACAGAATTCATGCTCCTGCGCGAAGATCTTCAGGAAGCCCTGGCGGAGTTCCAGCAGCTTTCGGCCACCCTCGACGAGCACTGCGGCCCGCACGCACCGCCGAGCTCCAATATTCGCAATATCCTCCAGTCCTGCGACGAAACACTGATGTTTCTCGCCGGCGATAAGCTGGGTGCATCGAGCGACGCCGAAGCCGACCCGGCATCGCCCGATGCCGACAGTACGCCGGCAACCGCCGCCCCGTCGGCAGCTCCTGCGCCGGGACAGATACGCGGCCGCGAAGACGCATTCAAGATTCTGCTGGACGTTGCCGATTTCTTCCGGCGCACGGAGCCACACTCGCCGCTGTCATACAGTCTCGAACAGGCGGTTCGCTGGGGCCGCATGCCGCTTCCCGACCTGCTGGCGGACCTGATCAACGACACCAGCGCGCGAGACGAATTCTTCCGGGTCACAGGCATCCCCAGACCGGACGAGTCCGATTGACGGACACAACAACAGCAAAGGTGAATTGAACACCCAGACAACGGGCGGGACGCAACACACGAAACCATCCGGGACGCGGGTTGCTGCGCAAAGGGCATTGCAGGATCGCACTGATGCCTGACACGCAAGCGGGAACCGGCCCCGGGCCATTCCGGAGAGTTTTCCGCACGCCGCCGGCATAACATCAGTCGTATATATCCATCGAGGAGTCAGTTCTATGGCCAGCATTCACGACAAACTGGAACGCGTGCGCAAGCCGCGGGTGCATATCACCTATCAAGTGGAAACCGAGGGCGCGGTGGCTGAAAAGGAACTGCCCTTCGTCGTCGGCGTGATGGGCGATTTTTCCGGCAATCCGACCAAGCCGCTGAAGTCCCTGAAGGACCGCAAGTTCATCCAGATCGACCGGGACAACTTCGATGACGTCATGGCTCGGATGACGCCGGGCCTGAACCTCAAGGTGGACAATACCCTGGCCGGAGACGGCAGCCAGATGGCCGTGGATCTGGAGTTCAAATCCATGGAAGACTTCGAGCCCGCCCGCGTGGTGAACCAGGTCGAACCGTTGCGCAAACTGATGGAGACGCGCAACAAGTTGCGCGACCTGATGTCCAAGGTGGATCGTTCCGAAGAGCTGGAGTCCCTGCTCGAGCAGGTCCTGCAGAACACCGGCGACCTGGACAAGATGGCCGATGAGCTGGGTATCGACAAGAGCGGCGGCACCCCGGATAAGGAGGACGACAAATGAGCGAGCAGAATCCGGCCGGCGAACAGGCACCCGCCGCCGCGGAAACGCAGACGGAATCCGCCGGCCTGCTGGAACAGGCCATCGGCGCAACCCGCCAGACCGAACGCTCCGAAGCCGAAGAGCTGATCCGGAACCTGACCGAGGAAGCGCTCAAGGGAACGGTGACCTGGAGCCGCAACCTGACGGTCACCTTCAATCAAGCGATCAAAGCCATCGACGACAAGATGTCCACCCAGCTGGCGGCCATCATGCACGCGCCCGAGTTCCAGAAGCTCGAAGGCAGCTGGCGGGGTCTGCACCACCTGGTCATGAACAGCGAAACCGGTTCCGCTCTGAAGATCAAGGTGATGAACGTCAGCAAACGCGACCTGTTCAAGGACCTGGACAAGGCAGTCGAATTCGACCAGAGCCAGACTTTCAAGAAACTCTATGAAAACGAGTTCGGCAGCCCCGGTGGCGAACCCTACGGCGCACTGATAGGCGACTACGAGTTCACGTCCCATCCCGAGGACATCGACCTGCTGACCAATATGTCCCATGTGGCGGCGGCGGCATTCTGCCCGTTCATTTCAGCCAGCGACCCGGGCCTGTTCGGTTTCGACAGTTGGACGGAGCTCTCCAAGCCCCGCGACCTGGAGAAAATCTTCGAGTCCACGGAATATGCCCGCTGGAGGAGCTTCCGCGAGAGCGACGATTCCCGGTTCGTAACGCTGACCATGCCGCGCACGCTGGCGCGCCTTCCCTACGGCGCAAACACCAAGCCGGTGGAGGAATTCGGCTTCGAGGAAGCCCCTGTGGAAGCGGACGGCACGCCCAGGGAACTCGGACACGATGACTATACATGGATGAACGCGTCCTACATGCTTGCCGAGCGACTGACCGACTCGTTCGCCAAATACGGCTTCTGCACCAGCATTCGCGGCGCCGAAGGCGGCGGCAAGGTGGAGGGCCTGCCCACCCACACATTCATCAGCGACGACGGCGACGCCGATCTGAAATGCCCGGTGGAAATCGGCATCACCGACCGGCGCGAAGCGGAGCTCAGCAAGCTTGGGTTCCTGCCGCTGTGCCATTACAAGAACACGGACTATGCCGTGTTCTTCGGCGCCCAGACCGTGCAGAAACCGGTCAAGTACGATCGTCCCGAGGCGACCGCCAATGCCGCCATCTCCGCGCGCCTGCCCTATCTGATGGCAACCTCGCGCTTTGCCCACTACCTGAAGATCATGGGCCGGGACAAGATCGGTTCGTTCATGGAGGCATCGGACGCCGAGGACTGGCTCAATCGCTGGATCGTCAACTATGTGAACGGCAATCAGGATGCGGGGCCGGAAATCAAAGCCAAGTTCCCGCTGGCCGAAGCGAAGGTGGTGGTGCAGGAGATACCCGGTCAACCCGGTTCCTACAATGCCGTCGCCTGGCTGCGCCCTTGGTTGCAGATGGAAGAGCTGACCGCTTCCATGCGCATGGTCGCCAAGATTCCACAGCTTGGCGGCTGATGCGGGAATAGGACTTCCGGCAAGCTCGTGCCCGGCCCGTCCCCGCCTGCGGGGGCGGGCCGGCCTTTCCGAGGGGACCGTCTCGCTGGGCCGGTTCCGTCGCCTGAACACTGCACGGACACCGGCTGCAATGGTATACGCCGACATCCGCACCGGGCTGGACGCCTTCATCCACGAGCGCGATCCGGTGCGCGCATTGGCCCTGTGGCTGTCCTCGCAGCATGGGAGCCGTACCCCCACTTCGCGCAAGTCGCTGCTCCAGCAGCTCGCAATGGATGTTGCGCATCTGGACAGCCTCATCAATGCGCAGGTCAACGCCATTCTCCACCATCCTCGCTTTCAGCAATTGGAAGCGTCGTGGCGAGGCCTGCAATTTCTGACGGGGAAAGCCGAAGACGCCGAGCGGGTCCGTATCCGGGTACTGAACCTGTCCTGGGCCGAGGCCACCCGGGATATTTCCCGGGCCATCGAGTTCGACCAGAGCCAGCTGTTCAGGAAAATCTACAGCGAAGAGTTCGGGCTGGCGGGCGGCGAACCCTACGGGGTCCTGCTGGCCGACTATGAAATCCACCACCGCCCCAAACCGGACTGGCCCTATGACGACGTCGCGACGCTGCACGGGCTGTCCCACATCGCTGCGGCCGCCTTCGCGCCCATCGTCATCGGCGCACATCCGACCGTGTTCGGGCTGGACCGCTTTGCCGGCCTGGAATTGCCGTTTGACATCACCGACACATTCCGGGGAGAGGAATACACCAAGTGGAGAGCGTTGCGGGACAGTGACGACGCGCGCTTCGTCGGTCTGCTGTTGCCGCGCACCCTGATGCGCCGGCCGTACGGCGAAGACATTGAGCGATCGGACGGTTTCCGCTTCCGGGAAGATGTCGGTGGCCCGGACCACAGCCGCTACCTGTGGGGCACGGCGGTCTACGCGTTCGGGTCGGTACTGATACGCTCGTTTTCCGATTCCGGATGGCTCGCCGATATACAGGGCGTGCGCCGCGGCCAGGAGGACGGCGGACTGGTGACCGGCCTGGCGACCGAATGGTTCGCCACCAATCCGGCCGGCGCGGTTCCCAAATATCCTACCGATGTGCTCATCACCGACGCACAGGAAAAGGAGCTCACCGACCTCGGTTTCATTCCGTTGTGCGCCTGCAAAGACACCGGCTGGGCCGCCTTTTACAGCAACTCGTCCGTCCACCGCGCCAAGTCCTATGACCGCATAGCCGCCACCGTCAACGCGAGGCTTTCAGCGGCGCTCCAATACGTTTTCTGTGCAGCCCGCTTCAGCCACTATCTCAAGGTGATGGCGAGGGACAAGATCGGGTCGTTTCTGAGCGCAGAGGACTGCGAGGGCTTCCTGCAGAACTGGTTGCACAACTACTGCATCACCTCGGAAGACGCGTCCCTCGAGCTCAAAGCGAAATATCCTTTGCGGGAAGGCCGCGTGGAGGTTCGCGAACGACCGGGTATGGCAGGCAACTATTTCTGCATCATGCATTTGCGGCCTCATTTTCAACTCGACCAGGTCGCCACCACCGTCAAGCTGGTCACTGAGCTGACGCCAGCCCAGCGAACCTAGCGGAAAAACCAGGGAGCCATGCCTATGAGCGGCAATCCGAACGAACTTTTCAGCGCCGGTCGGCTGACCGACGCCATTGCCGCCAGCACGGAGGCCGTGAAGCGAAAGCCGATGGACGTGCCGGCGCGCGGACTGCTGGCGGAGCTGCTGTGCATCGCGGGAAACTGGGAGCGGGCCGACGTCCACCTGGACGCTTTGCTGCGCCAGGATCCCGAAGCCGCTCCCGGGATTTCGCTGATCCGTCAACTGGTACGGGCGGCACAATCCCGGGACCAGTTCTATACGGACGGCCGCGTTCCGGAGTTTCTTACCGAACCCGGCCCGTGGGTGCGCCGTCACCTGGAGGCATCCGTACTGCTGCGCGAGGGGCGGGCGGCGGAAGCCGCGGCTCGTATCGAAGAGGCCGAGGAGGAACGGCCGGTCTTGAACGGCGAGTGCAACGGAGCGCGGTTCGAAGGCTTTCGGGACCTGGACGACCTGACCAGCGGCCTGTTCGAGGTACTGACCAGCACGGGAAAGTATTTCTGGGTACCGATGGAAACCGTGGAACTGGTTGAGTTTCGCGCGCCGGCCCGGCCGCGCGACCTGCTTTGGCGACGGGCGCGCATGTGCACCCGCGACGGAACCGACGGAGAAGTATTCATACCGGCCATCTACGTCGTCAACGGCGATGACCCCGGCGATGCCGTCAGGCTTGGTCACAGCACGGACTGGCTGGGCGGCGACCAGGAGCCTGTGCGAGGTGTGGGCCAGCGGATGTTCCTGTCCGGGGACGACGACATCGCGATCATGGACATCCAGGAGTTGAAGTTCGACGAACGCGCCTGAGGCGGGCCGTTTCGTCAGGACCGAACCGAAGGCATCGAAGCGTATGGCGCAGATCAAGAAGACCGAACCCCTGCTTCCGTCGGTGATCGACCGTCTGCTGGATGACAATCCGTCCGTCCAACAGGAGGCGGCAACTTCCCGGGCGCAGGTGTTGCGTGAGTTGCATGCGTCCATCCGTCGAGACCTGCAAAACCTGCTCAACACGCGGCGCCGGTGCCTTCCCCTCGGCCCGGAGCCCGATCAGCTCGAACAGTCCCTGGTCAACTACGGCATACCGGACTTTTCCGGCGGTAATTTCGGATCGTCCGCCAGCCGCGAGGAATTCCGCCACACCATGGAAGAAGTGATCAGGATGTTCGAACCACGATTCAAGACGGTGCGGGTCAAGCTCCTGGAGAACGCCGATCCCCACGATCAGACGCTGCGCTTTCGCATCGATGCTCTGGTATACGCCGATCCCGCGCCGGAACCGGTGGCGTTCGATTCGCTGCTTGAACCGGTGACATACAATTTCGAGGTAAAGGGGGCGCAGCATGACTGACGAGTTGCTTCCCTACTACAACCGGGAGCTCACCTACATACGGAAGCTCGCGGCCGAGTTCGCCGATTCCCATCCGAAGATTGCGGGCCGTCTGCGTCTGAGCGGGGATGTGGTGGAGGACCCGCACGTCTCCCGATTGATCGAAGGGTTCGCCTATCTGAACGCCCGCATCCGGCAGAAGCTGGACGACGACTTTCCCGAGCTCACCGATGCCTTCCTCAACGTACTCTATCCCCATTACCTCGCCCCTATTCCGGCAATGGCCATCCTGCAGTTCCGTCCGTTGCCGGACCTGGCGGACCGTCATGAGATTCCGGCTCGCACCCGCATCGAAACCGACCCTATCGACGGCGAACCATGCCGATTTCAGACCTGCTATCCGGCGGAACTCTGGCCGCTGGAGGTGACCGACGCCGTCTTCACCAGCCATACACGCGGCGCGCCCACCACACCGAGGGGCCGGGAAGCGACTTCGATACTGCGCATCAAACTGCGCGCTACGGGCAAGGGGGTCGGACTGCCCCAACTTGGCCCCGACAGCCTGCGTTTCTTTCTCAACGGGCAGCCACAGCAGGTCTACCCCCTCTATGAGTTGCTGTTCAACCACGTGATACAAATCGCCGCGGTCGGCGCCGACGGGGGGCTGACCCTGCTGGAAGCCGATGCCATACGGCCGGTGGGTTTCGAGCCTGAGGACGGCATGCTGCCCTACCCGCCTCAGTCGGCCCTCGGGTACCGACTGCTGACCGAATTCTTCGCGTTCCCGGAGAAATTCCTCTTCTTCGATCTCACCGGGCTTGCGGACGCCGCAATCGTCGCGGACGACGAGCTTGATCTCGTCTTCTATATGAACCGCACCTCGCCGGAGTTGGATCACAGCGTAGGCGCCGAGACTTTCGCGCTGGGCTGTACGCCCATGGTGAACCTGTTTCGTCAGCCCGCCGAACCCATTCCGCTCACCCACACCGAAGCCGAGTACCGCGTGGTACCCGACGCCCGGCGCGAAGCGGCCACCGAAGTCTTCTCGATCGATGAAGTCACCGCCGTGGCGCCCAATGGAGAGAAGGCCGAGTACCGCCCCTTTTACGGCGTCGGCAAAGGCGTCCACCGGGATTGGGACCAGACCATGTGGAGCGCCACACGGCGACCTTCCGGACCCGACGATCCCGGCACCGATATGTACCTGGCTCTCGTGGATCTGGGATTCACGCCTGCGGCACCGGCCAACTGGGTCGCACATGTGGAAACCACCTGCCTGAACAGGGACCTGCCGAGCCGGCTGCCCTACGGCGGCGGACAACCACACCTTCAGATCAGCGAAGGCACGGCGCCGGTATCGGGGCTGCGCTGCCTCACGGCGCCGACCCGGACCCTGCGTCCGCCGCTGAAACACGGCTCGCGCTGGCGCCTGATCTCCCACTTGTCGTTGAACCACCTGTCGATCGCCAACGACGACGCCGGCGCCGGTGCCCTGCGGGAGATCCTGCATCTTTACAATTTCAACGAGTCGGCCGATACCCGCTCCATGATCGACGGGGTTCTCAACATCCGCAGTCGTCGCGTAACCGGCCGGGTCATGTCGGGCGGGCACAGCGGGCTGGCCGGCGGCATAGAGATCACCGTGGAGTTCGACGAACAACGCTTCACCGGCAACAGCCTCTATCTCTTCGCAAGCGTGCTGGAACGCTTCATGGCGCTCTACAGCTCCATCAATTCATTCACGCGTTTCGTGGCCACAATCAAAGGGCGCGACGGAGTACTACGCAAATGGCCGGCTCGGGCGGGCGAACGAGTGATTCTCTGACCGACCAGCTGTTCCGGGAACCGTATCGCTTCGATTTCTTTCAGGCGGTGCGAATTCTGGAGGCGCTGGGGCAGGAGCGGCGGAAGGCCGGCGGGCCGACCGCAGGCATGCCTGTGGGGCGTGATTTCGCGCCCGAACGGGAGGCCGCACGATTCCGCGCCCTTCCGTCACGCAGCTTTCCCGCGGGAACGGTCAGTTCCCTGAAGGATGTTTCCGAAAACGGCGACACCCCGGCCTCTGTACCCGAGATGACGGTTCCCTTCATGGGTCTGGTGGGGCCCGGAGGCGTGCTTCCGGATCACTATACCGACCTATTGGTTCGGCGTTTGCGCATGAAGGATCACGCGCTGAGGGATTTTCTGGACCTGTTCAATCACCGTTCCGTTTCCCTGTTCTATCGCGCGTGGCTCAAATATCGATTCCAGTTCAACTACAAGCAATCCGCCGGCCCGGAGGACACCTTCGCTCTTGCCTTGCGCTGCCTGACCGGCATGGGCAGCGACCACATGACCGAACGCACGCCGGTCAGCGACGAAACATTTCTCTACTACAGTGGACGTTTCGCCAGCCGCGCCCGTCCGGCCGCCGGTCTCGCCGATCTGCTGTCCGACTATTTCGGCGTACCGGTATCGGTGGAACAGTTTCGAGGTCATTGGTTGGCGCTTGCCGAAGAAGAACGTACCGTGCTGCCCGCCGGACCCGAACGCTCCGGGTATTACAACCGGCTGGGCGTGGACAGCATACTGGGAGAACGGGTGTGGGACGTTCAAAGCCGGTTTCGCCTGCGTATCGGTCCGCTGGGGCGTATGGCCTTTGATGCATTATTGCCTCGCGGCGAGGCGCTGCAGGAACTGTGCGCCATCACTCGAACCTATGTCGGGCCGGAGCTCGATTTTGACGTGCAGCTCGTACTGGCCGGCGCCGAGGTGAGTGCCTGCCGGCTGCAGGGTCGCGGCGTTGAGGGCGCGGCTCTGGGCTGGAACTCCTGGCTGGCTGGGAGCCGCGACGGCGACGCGGACGACGCTTGTTTTCAGCCCGAGACTCATGCTAGTTAGTTCCGAACGGACTGTGTATTATCAATTTCTCGTTGACAGCACCCTGCTCTAGGGCGCTTTACAAGAAGAACAACTCCATGGCACAGCTGAATATCAAATCCCTGGTCGACAAGCTCAACGACACCTGCCGCCGTGCGCTGGAAGACGCGGTGGGGCTGACCATGTCGCGCACTCATTACAACGTGGAAATCGAGCATTGGCTGCTCAAGCTGCTGGAGATTCCCGACAGCGACGTGTCGTCTATCCTCAAACACTATGGAGTCAATCTGTCGCGCTTGAATCGGGACCTCACCGCAACCCTGGACAGTCTGAAGACCGGCAATTCCCGCCCGCCTGCACTGTCGCCCCACGTCGTCGACCTCGCCCGCGAAGCCTGGCTGATAGCCTCCCTGCAATATGGTGCGAGCCACACCGGCTCGGGACACCTGGTCGCAGCCCTGGTGACCGACGAAACGCTTGCGCGCATGGCGCGCGGCACATCCGCCGAGTTCGGCCGCCTGTCAGCCGACGCATTGCAGCAGGACCTGCCTTCGCTGATCGCCGATTCCCCGGAGCAGGAAGGCGAGCCGGCCGGCACCGCGACGGACACAGGTGGTGTGCCCAAGACCGGCGGCAAGACGCCGGCGCTCGACCAGTTCACTGTCGATCTCACCGAACAGGCTCGGCAGGGCAGGATCGACCCCGTGCTCGGACGGGATTCGGAAGTACGGCAGATAGTCGACATCCTCACCCGGCGGCGGCAGAACAATCCGATTCTGACGGGCGAAGCCGGCGTGGGCAAAACCGCCGTGGTGGAAGGTTTCGCCCTGCGGCTGGCGGCGGGCGATGTTCCGCCCGCCCTGCAGGATGTTTCCATCCGCTCCCTGGATCTGGCGCTGCTGCAGGCGGGCGCCGGCGTCAAAGGGGAGTTCGAGAACCGCCTGAAGTCGGTGATCAACGAGGTCAAGGGTTCCCCCAAGCCCATCATTCTTTTCATCGACGAGGCGCATACGCTGATCGGCGCAGGGGGCCAGGCCGGCCAGGGCGATGCGGCGAATCTGCTGAAGCCCGCTCTCGCGCGCGGGGAGCTGCGTACCATCGCCGCCACCACCTGGGCCGAATACAAGAAGTACTTCGAAAGGGATGCCGCTCTGGCCCGTCGCTTCCAGACGGTCAAGGTGGAGGAGCCCGCCGAGGCTCAGGCCGTGGAAATGATGCGCGGGCTGGTGGGCACACTGGAAGCCCATCATCGGGTACGGGTGCTCGATGAGGCGGTGCGCGAAGCGGTGCGCCTGTCCCATCGTTACATTACCGGCCGGCAGCTACCCGACAAATCGGTCAGCCTGCTGGACACGGCCTGTGCCCGGGTGGCCATCGGACAGAACAGCATTCCGCCGGCCATCGAGGACTGTCGGCGTCGCCTGGAGCAGATCAAGGTAGCCACCAGAATCCTCGAGCAGGAGGCTTCGGCCGGCGCAGAGCATGATGACGAGATCGCCGGCCTGGGCACCGAGCAGGCGACTCTGGAAGCCGAGTTGGAAGCACTCGAGGCCCGCTGGCAACAGGAGCTCGATCTGGTGCGCCGCATCCAGCACGTACGTGCCCGTCTGGAGGGACGCCCTGAGCTGGCGCCCGCCGCCGACCAGTCAACCGCCGGCGACGGCACGGTCGACTCCCCGGCGCCCACGGACGACGAACGAGCCGCCATGCGTGAAGAACTCGCCACGCTCAACGCCGAGCTCCTCGATATTCAAGGCGAGGCGCCGCTGCTGCATGTGGTGGTGGACGGCCAGACCGTTGCGCACGTGGTATCCGAATGGACGGGGATCCCAGTCGGTCGCATGGTCAGCGACGAAATCAACGCCATCCTGAACCTGAAGGATCGGATGGAGGAGAACGTGGTGGGCCAGTCCCATGCCATGGAGGCCATCGCCGAGAGCATTCGCACCTCCCGTGCCAGCCTGGGTGATCCCGGCCGCCCGATCGGCGTGTTCATGCTGGCCGGCACCAGCGGCGTGGGCAAGACGGAGACCGCCATCACCCTGGCCAATCTGCTCTACGGCGGCGAGCAGAACATGACCGTCATCAACATGTCGGAGTTCAAGGAGGAACACAAGGTCTCCCTGCTCATGGGCTCGCCGCCCGGTTATGTAGGCTACGGGGAAGGCGGCGTACTGACCGAGGCGGTGCGCCGCAAACCCTACAGCGTGGTGCTGCTCGACGAGATGGAAAAGGCTCATCCCGGGGTACAGGACATTTTCTACCAGGTGTTCGATAAGGGACACATGAAGGATGGCGAGGGCCGGGACATCGATTTCAAGAACACCGTCATTCTGATGACCACGAATGCGGGCACGGACGCGATCATGAGCCTTTGCGCCGATCCGGAGACCATGCCGGATGCGGAAGGGCTGGCGGAGGCGCTGCATCCCGAGCTGCTGAAGACCTTCAAGCCGGCATTTCTGGGTCGAGTCACCGTGGTGCCTTATTTCCCGCTCGCCGACGATGTCATGAAGCAGATCATCCGACTCAAGCTCGGCAAGGTCGCCAGGCGGGTACGGGAAAACTACAACGCGCCGTTCGACTATTCAGACGCGCTGGTCGACAGCATCGCCCAACGCTGTACGGAAGTGGAGAGCGGCGCCCGCAACGTGGACCACATTCTGACCCGCACGTTGCTCCCGGAGCTGTCGGCGCAATTCCTCACCCGAGTCGCCAACGGGCAGGCGATAGCGTCGGTACGAGTGGACGTCGACAGCAACGGATTCGTCTACGACCTCCAATAAGGCGAAACAACCGGGGCGAACAACCGCCAAGGGAGGCGCAACCACAATGAACGACTGCTGCGAAGCGCTTGCGCCGGCAGCCGCTTGCCGCACAAGCGACAGGCAATGACGGGCGCTGGTCGCCCGCCGCTCCATCCGGAGTCGCGGCGGGCGATGTAAATAAGTCACAAAAATTAGTCCACTTTCCAACTGTGAAGCATCCGGCCGCCGGGTATCTTGATCCTCAACCCGATGGGGCACCGTAGAAGAAGACAGAACACCAACCGAGTCAACACAAGGAGAACAACCATGCTCTACATGAAGATCGAAGGCATCGACGGCAACGTCACCACCGAGGGGCACGAGAAATGGCTGGAACTGGGTTCCCTGCAGTGGGGTGTGGGCCGGGCCGTCTCCATGTCCACCGGCGCCGGTCATGAGCGCGAGACCAGCGCGCCGTCCATCAGCGAGATCAGCGTCACCAAGACCATGGACAAGGCCTCACCGAAGCTGTTCCAGGAGGCCTGCTCCGGCAAGGCCAAGAAGGTGCAGATCCACCTGGTCAGAACCGCCAACGACAAGCTGCAGACCTACATGGAATACGAGCTGGAGAACTGCCTGATCAGCGGCTATTCGGTCAGCAGCGGCGGCGACCTGCCCTCCGAGAGCCTGTCGCTGGCCTTCACCAAGATCACCATGAAGTTCACCCACTGGGACAAGGGCAACAAGCCCGGCACCCCCATCGCGGCCTCCTACGATCTGGAAACCGCAAAAAAAGGGTAAGCGCACGGCACACCGGGCAGTGGGCGAAGCCTGGGTTCCATCCCGGCACGCCCGCTGTCTGCCGCCCCCGGCGAGGCACCCATGGCCATCACCCAGCACAACCGAACCCTGCAGATCGAGTCCAGCCCCCTGGGCAAGGACGTCCTGCTGCTCGAGGCCTTCCAGGGGCGCGAAGCGCTCTCGGAGCTGTTCACCTTCGAGCTCGAGCTGCTCTCCGAGAAGGGCGATATCGACCCCAAGCGCCTGGTCGGCAAATCCCTCACCTTCTCCCTGCAACTGGCCGACGGCAGCAAACGTCACTTCAACGGTCAGGTGCGGCGCTTCTCCCGTGGGCCTGCCATGGCCAACAGCACCGCGCGCCACTACCGCGCCGAGCTGGTGCCCTGGCTGTGGTTCCTGACCCGCCGCTCCAATTGCCGGATCTTCTCCCAGAAGTCGGTCAAGGACATCATAGAGAAGGTCTTCCGTGACAGCGGCTTCACCGACTTCAAGTTTCAGTTGAGCGCCGCCCCGGCCAAGCGCGAGTACTGCGTGCAGTACCGGGAGACCGACTTCGCCTTCGTCTCCCGGCTGATGGAAGAACAGGGCCTCTTTTACTATTTCCAACACCAGGCGGGCAAACACGAGCTGGTGGTGGCCGACGCCGCCACCGCATACCAGGACTGCCCGGAGAAGCAGATCGAATATTTCCCGGGCGACAAGGCCAGCGACCGTATCCTGCGCTGGGACCACAGCTACGAGTTCCGCTCCGGCAAGTGGGCCCAGAACGACTACAATTTCGAGACCCCCGGCAACACCCTGGCCACTGAGAGCAAGACCTTGCACGGCATGGACGATGCCGACAAGTACACCCTGTACGACTACCCCGGCGGGTACCTCCAGAAACCCGCCGGCGACACCCTGACCCGCACACGCATGGAGCAGGAGGAGGTCGCCGGCGACACCGCCACAGCCCGGAGCACCTGCCGTACCCTGCACCCGGCCGGGCGCTTCACCCTCCAGGCCAAGGAGGACGCCCCCCAGGATCACGGTACCGGCTTCGCCATCATCGCCATCGAGCACGCGGCCAGCGACCGCGCCTACGGCCAGGGTGGCGGCGGCGGGCTGACCTACGACAACCACTTCACGTGCATCCCGGCCAAGACCGTCTTCCGTCCCGCCCGAACCACCCCCAGGCCCTCGGTCCAGGGCCTGGAGAGCGCGGTGGTGGTCGGCCCCGACAAGGACACCGTCCACACCGACAAGTACGGTCGCATCAAGGTCAAGTTCCACTGGGACCGCGAAGACAAGAGCGAATCCTGCTGGATCCGCACCAGCCAGAGCCTGGCCGGCAGCGGCTGGGGTGCCCTGTATCTGCCCCGGGTCGGCCAAGAGGTGGTGGTTTCTTTCCTCGGCGGCGACCCGGACCGGCCTATCGTCACAGGCAGCGTCTACAACGCCGAGCAGATGCCCCCGTACACCCTGCCCGACGAGGCCAGCCAGTCGGGCCTTAAGACCCGCAGTTGGCCCCACGGCGAGGCGGACATGTTCAACGAGCTGCGCTTCGATGACAAGAAGGACAGCGAGGCGGTCTTCTTCCAGGCCCAGAAGGACTTCAACCGGGTCGTCAAGCACGACGACAGCCTCAAGGTCGACAACGACCGCACCATCGAGATCAAGAAGAACCTCACCTCCACGATCAGCGAAGGCGACGAGTCCCACACCCTCAAGCAGGGCAACCGCGCCGTCTCTCTCGACCAGGGCAATGACACCCTCAAGCTGCAGGCCGGCAACCGCACCGTCACCCTCGACAAGGGTAACCACACCCTGGAGCTCAAGGGGGGCAACGCCGCCACCAAGCTCTCGGCCGGCAAGTCCACCACGGAAGCCATGCAGGGCATCGAGCTCAAGGTCGGCGCCAACAGCATCAAGATCGACCAGACCGGTATCACCATCAAGGGCATGCAGGTCAAAATCCAGGGCGACACCATGGTCGACCTCAAAGGCCCCATGGCCCAGGTCTCCGGCGACGGCATGCTGACCCTCAAGGGCGGCGTGGTCATGATCAACTGACGGGCGCAGACTGATGAGACAAAGGCGGAAATCGCGACCATGACCGGGAACAATGCACTGTCCAAGGTGACGGCTACCCGTGCGGTGGACGTGTGCGGACTGTTCGAGCTGGGCGCGGAGGCGGCACCGTTGCTGGAGGACAGTCAGGATCCGGCGGCGTTTCTGGCCCTACTGATCGAGCGCGGGCAATATGCCGATGCGACCCGCTTTCTCGCCCATGCCCTTCCCAAGCGCGAAGCCGTATGGTGGGCCTGTCTGGCGGCCCGCGCCGGATTGGGCGAGCGGGCCAACCCGGAGCAGGCGAACAGCCTTCAGGTTGCCGAGCAATGGGTCTTCAAGCCGGTGGAGGAAAACCGCCAGCCGGCGATGGCGGCCGCCGAGGCGGCCGGCATGGAAAACCCGGCCAGTTGGGCGGCTGTCGCGGCCTTCTGGAGCAGCGGCAGCCTGGCGCCTCCCGATCAACCCGTGGTGCCACCACCGGATGACCTGTGCGCAAAGGCGGTCGCCGGCGCGGTCATGCTGGCGGCGGTGATCCACGAGCCGGAGAAGGCCGAGGACAAGTACCGGGCGTTCCTGCGCCAGGGTATCGACATTGCCAGGGGCGGCTCGGGCCGACCGGAAGGCGCGCCATCGCAATGACCAGGCCAACCGCCCTGCGAACTCGGGCTGCTGCAGGTTCGTTCATCGAGACGGAGAACGCGTAATGGGAACACCCGCCGCACGCGCCACCGACATGCACACCTGCCCCATGGTGAACGGCGTCGTACCCCATGTGGGCGGCCCCATCATCATGGGCGACCCCACCGTGCTGATCGGTAAGCTTCCTGCCGCCCGCGTGGGCGATCCGGTCACTTGCGTCGGCCCTCCCGACACCATCGCCATGGGCAGCATGACCGTCATGATCGGCAAGAAACCCGCAGCCCGCATGGGCTCGCTCACCAGCCATGGCGGTTCGATCGTGATCGGCATGCCGACCGTCTTGATCGGGGGATGAGACGGACCGCCGGGGACAAACCGGAAATTGCCGCCCCGCTTGACCGGCGGAGGTGAGCCGGCGGTTGGAGTCGTGAACGGAGCTTTCAGCCGAGGGCTAAAGCCGAAGCAGAACGCGGTGGGAAGGGCCGGAAAGCCCTCGGATCAGGACAGGATGACGGAGAAGAAGCTCAGCCAGGACACGATCACCAGCGCGACGACAATCATGATGGGCAGATTCTGGAAGGTGAACATGTGCATGGCAGGCATCCGACATCTCTGAATATGCTGAATATCTTAAGTTACTCGTCCGGTCTCTTCAACCCTGATTTCGCACCGTAGTCCGGCACCCGCGGGTCATCGTCGTCCATCAGAATCCGGTGGGCAGGCCCCTCCAGGTCGTCGTACTGACCATTGCGGATTGCCCACACCAGGAACCACAGGGCGACTCCCATGGCCACCACCGCGATGGGAATCAACAGAAACAGTATCTGCACGGCAACACCTGCAAACTGAACGGCCTCATGATCACTGATAGTATCGCGCCGCAGGCTTCCGGTTTGAAGCCCTCGACGCGGCCCGACCACCCGCCGACCGCCGCGAAATACCCTGCATCTGCCCGGCTTTGAGAGCGCGCATCCGCCCGACGACGCCGACCGAGCGGTGCGCCCGGCACCGGCGTCGCTCAGTGATCATGGCGCTCCGCCCGGTTGCGTACCGCATTGCTGTTGGGAAAATGGCTGGGCAGACTGCTGCCGGTGGGCACACTGGTGGTGCAATGAGTTACCGGCGGCAGCGCGTCGGGGGTGTGCTGAGCACCGGCACCGTAGCGCCATGGCGAAGGCGCCCGAGGGCGATTGCCATGTCGTCCGGCGATCAGAGCGAGCGCGGCAAATGCCGCAACGCTCAGTACCAGGGCCACCGCCGCCAGAATCGCAATCGTCACCGTACCACCCCCTTGCTGTCACCGAAAATGAATCCCGCCATGTCGATCCGCGCCGTCAGCTCCGGGCGGGGCGCGGTGCCGGCGTGTTCAGGAACTCTGCTCTGAAACCTCTGTCCCGGATTTGGAAACCACCGGTGGCCGACGGCCGGCGCCGATCGGCCTGGTCAGGCGCAGGGCATTGAGTACCACCAGCAGCGAACTGGTGGACATGCCGATGGCGGCCATCCAGGGAGCCACCAGCCCGGCCGCGGCGGCCGGGACGGCGATCACATTGTAAAGCACGGCCCATGCGAAATTCTCGTGAATGATCCCCATGGTTCTTCGGGCCTCGGCGGCCGCCTGGGCAAGGTGGGGAAGGTGCTCGGATAACAGCACCATGTCTGCGGTGGCCTGGGCGAGCTGGGTACCGGAACCCATGGCCAACGAAACCTGGGCGCGGGCCAGCACCGGTGCGTCGTTGACCCCGTCGCCCACCATGGCCACCACTGCCCCGCCGGATTGCAGGCGACTGATATAATCCAGCTTGTCCTGGGGTTTGAGCCGGGCATGAGCCTCTTCGATGCCCAAAGTCCGGGCAATATCGGCTACCGCCCGGGGCGCATCACCGCTCAGCAGGGCCACCTGAAGACCCAGTTTGCGCAGGGCCCGGACCGTATCCACAGCCCCAACCCGCAGCCTGTCTGCCAGCACGAAGACCGCCACCGGACCCTGCTCGTCACCCAGCACCACCTGGGTCGCCCCCTGCTCGAGCGCTTCCTTCGGCACGGGGCCGCTGCCCATGGCGCAGACATACTCCGGCGTCCCGATCCGATAGCGACGCCCCTCGACTGTGCCTTCGATACCCTCGCCGGGCGTCGATCTGACCTCGGCAGCCGTCAGGCTGCCCGTACTGGCACGGCGCAACGCCTTCGCAACCGGATGTTCCGAGCCCTGCTCCAGAGCCGCCGCGATGGCCAGGGAAGCGTCCCGGTCCCGATCCCGCAACGGCATCACATAGTCCAGCGCCAGACGTCCTTCCGTAAGGGTACCGGTCTTGTCGAACACCACATGGGTGGCCTGGGCCAGGGCCTCCAGAGCATGTCCGCGGGTGGTCAGTACGCCCAGGCGAGTGAGTGCGCCGGTGGCCGCGGTGACGGCCGCCGGCGTGGCAAGAGACAGCGCGCACGGACAGGTGACCACCAACACCGACAACGTCACCCGGAATGCCTCCGACGGATCGTGGTGCCACCACCAGAAGGCTACTCCCATGGCCAGCACCAGCAAAGCCGCCACGAACCAGCCCGCGGCGCGGTCGGCCACCAGCGCCAACTTGGGCTTTTCGGTCTGGGCGCGGTCCAGCAACCGGACAATGGATGACAGCACCGTCTCGCCACCCACCTTCTCGACACACATCACCAGGGGGCTTTCCACATTGACGGTGCCGCCCACCAGTGGGTCATGCGCCTTCTTTGCCTGGGGCAGGCTCTCGCCGGTCAGCAGGGATTCGTCCACCGAGCTCAGGCCTTCCAGGATCGACCCGTCGGCGGGCACGGTGTCTCCCGGCCTGACCAGAATGCGGTCGCCGGGTGCCAGTTCCGTCACCGGAACCACTTCTTCCGAGCCGTCGTCGCGCAGGCGGGTCGCCGCCGCCGGCAGCAGGCGCACCAACTCTTCCGCCGCTCGCCCGGCGCGGTGGCGCCCCATCATTTCCAGGTAGCGTCCGGTCAACAGAAAGAACACAAACATGGTGACCGAGTCGTAGTAGATTTCCCCATGCCCGACCACGGTCGCGTAGGCACTGGCCGCGAATGCCGATCCGACAGCAATCGCCACCGGCACGTCCATCCCCAACTGACTGTGACGCAGGTCCCGCCAGGCGCTCTGAAAAAAGGGCCGCGCGGCGTACAGAACCACCGGCGTGGCGATCAGCAAGCTGACCCAGCGCATCAGGTCCCGTATGTCCCATTGCATACCGTCGTAGTCGCCCGCGTACATGGCCACCGCCAGCATCATGACCTGCACCATCCCCAGGCCCGCCACGGCGATGCGGCGCATGGACAGGCTGCGCTCACGCTTGTGTATGGTGTCCTGGCGGGCGGTGTCGAACGGATGCGCCACGTAACCGATGGCAGCGATCGCCTTGAGGATGTCGCTGAGATGGATGCGAGTGTCATCCCATCGTACCCGGGCCCGATGGGTGGAATAGTTGACGGTGAATTCCAGTACGCCCGGCAGGGTGCCGACATGGCGCTCGTTCAACCAGACACAGGCCGCACAAACAATGCCCTCCAGAATCAGCGCCGCTTCGCGGACATTCTCCGCTTCGGTACGCACGAAGCTCTGCTGAAGCTCCGGGCGGTCGAAAAGCTCGAGTTCGCGGAGCTCCTCTGGCACCAGGCCGGCACCGGTGCGCGATTGTTCGGTGCGATAGCGGTAGAAGTCGGTCAACCCGCCGTCCACGATCGCCTGCGCCACCGCCTGGCAGCCCCGGCAACACATCGCCCGTTCCTGGCCGTCAATGTGCACGCCGTAGGCGCTGCCGGGCGGCACCGGCAGACCACAATGGAAACAGCTCTGGTCTGCCGTGTCGGGAGAACTGCCGGGGGTGGTGGATTGACTCATGACGGAACGGAATCCGATGGGGACCGAAAAGCGCGCTGGCGACAGCCGATCGGTGCGGCCGCAGTGGCGCCCCTTCAGCCTGCCCCTTCGGTGGCGGCCGACTCGGGCGCGCGGCTCCGCGCCGTGATGCTGGTACTGGCCTGCACCTCATGCAGGTCTTTGCCGTGCCTGATCTGCAACAACAGACCCCACATACCGGGGACCGGCAGCACTACGTCTGCACGATAGACCCCGGGGGCGGATTCGACAAGGTGTATGGGCCGGTCGTCGCTGCTGTTGGACGGACGCAGGAATACGGCATCGACCCGGGCACCGGCAATGGGCTTGCCGTAGCGATCGGTAACCGCGACCTGAAACTTGGTCGCCTGGCCCGCCACCGGATTGCCGAGCCAACCTTGGCGCACATGCCAGCCTTGGGTCTGCTGGCGGCGATACTGTGCCAGGTAGGCGTTGTAGCCCTCCTGGTTTTCCTGGAAATCGCGGGCCACCGTCCCCGGAAACTCGGATCGGATCACCCCCGGCTCGCTGGACGGTGTGGGCAGGACGTGCCGCGTCCAGGAATCGGGCAGGCCCTGGGTGGCGATGGCCACGAAGATGCTGTCCAGCACGATGATTACGCCGAAAAAGCCGATAATCGCCGCCGGCGCCCAATGAAAGCCTGTCTCCGCCCCTTCGGCGCGACGCCTTTCCATGTGACTGGTGATCAGCCCGAGGAAGAAGGCGATGATGAGGTAGCTGGCCACATGGATGGCCATGACGTCGCCGCCATGGGCCTGGATGATGGCGTCGGGCATGTAGATGGCGAGCGAAAGCACGGCGATGATGACGGCAATGGTCTTGCCACCCATACGGGTGAATCGGTACAGACCGCCAAAAACCGCCAGCTGCGCCAGCACACCCAACGGAACAGTAAGCAGGGGATTCATTGCGAGGCCTCCCGACCAGGCATGTAGAAGGGCACCGGCTGCGTGAGCGGCGCGATGTCTCGGTGTTCTGCAGTTACCTTGAAATGGAAAGTGCGTGGTTTGTCTTCGTAGACATCCGGATGCAACCGGACCCGGGCCATCAGCCGCAGACTCTGCTCCGGCGCCAGGTGGATTTCCTTGAACCCGCCCATCTCCAGCTTCGCAGTCTTCAGGCCGTAGATGGAAATCCTCAGGTCCAGAGTCCGCTCGGACTTGTTGTTGAGCTTGAGCTCGTAGCTGTTCTGGATGCTGCCATCGGACAGCAGCACATATAGCGGATTGCGCACCTGATAGACCTCCATATCCAACGCAGTCCTCGTCGCGATGCTGAACGACAGCAGGCCGATCGCGACCAACAGCACGAAACCGTAGCCGATGGTCTTCGGCTTCACTATCCGGGTCTTCTTGCCCTGCTGTTCGTTGTCGGAGGTATACCGGATCAAGCCTCGCGGCCAGCCCAGGGTGTCCATGATGTTGTTGCAGGCATCGACACACAGGGCACAGGAAATGCACTGGTACTGGAGGCCGTTGCGAATATCGATGCCGGTGGGGCACACCTGTACGCAATACCCGCAGTCGATGCAGTCGCCGGCACCCTGTTGCGTGCGTTCCTCCCGGCTCTGGAAGCCTTTGGCTGCCTTATGGCGACCCGCTGTGCCTTCGCCCCGTTTCTCGTCGTAGGCGACGATCAGCGTGTCGCGATCGAACATGGCGCTCTGGAACCGCGCGTAGGGGCACATGTAGGTGCACACCTGCTCACGGGCGAGTCCGGCCATCACGTAGGTGGTGACCATCAGGAACAAGGTGGTCGCGTAGGCCGGAAACGGGGCCGTCCCCGTGAAGAACTGCACGACAAGATGTGGGGCGTCCGCCCAATACAGGGTGAACGTGAGCCCGGTCCAGAAACCGACGACCAGCCACAATGCGTGAGTCAGGGCCTTTTTGGCCAGCTTTTCGCCGCCCCACGGGGCATTGTCCAGTCGGATGCGCGCCGGGCGTTCCCCCTGCACCAGCCGTTCGATCAGGACATAGACGTCGGTCCACAGGGTCTGAAAGCAGAAATAGCCGCAGAAGACCCGCCCGGCGATACCCGTCACCATGAACAGCAGGATGGCCGCTATCACCAGGATACCGGCCAGCCAGAAGATGTCCTGAGGGTGAACGACCAGATTGAAGAGATAGAAACGCCGAGTGGCCAGTTCGAACGAAACCGCCTGATCGGGGCCGATCGTGCGGTCCCAGGGGATCCAGGGCAGCAGAAAATACACGCCGTAGGCCAGCGCCAGGATGCCCCACTTCAGTTTCCGGAAGCGGCCCTTGACGGACCTTGGATAGATGGGAATGCGTTTCTGGTAGAGGATGTCCTCTGATGCGGTCATTTAATCATCCCGTTGAACGGGGCGTCCGAACGGCATTGGTACGCCGGCAGCGTCGGAATGACAACGCCGGCGCAGGCTTACTTGCCGCCGCCGAGTTCGTGGACGTATACGGTTAGCAGTTTGATCTGCGTGGGCGAGAGGCGGTCCTTCCAGGTGGGCATCACCCGGTGCACGCCGTTGCGGATAACGCTCTCGACGGCCTTGATCTTACCGGCGATGGTCGGCTGGTCCGGTACGTCGGCGATGGTCCAGATGCTGTCGGTCAGGTTGGCCGAACCCTGGGACTTCAACCCGGTGCCGGCATGGGTGTGGCAGTAGTAGCAGCCGCCCTGCTGGCCGTTGAAGATCACTTTGCCGCGTGCCGCCTTGGACGAATCCACCGAATGCCCGGAAAGACTCAAGACGTAGTTGGCCACGTCGTCGAGTTGGGTCTGGTTGAAGGTATCCTTGAACGCGGGCATGAAGCCCACATGTCCATAGGTAATGGTGTGGTGGATGGCCTGGATGCTTCCGCCCCACAACCACGAGTCGTCGGTGAGGTTGGGAAACAGCCCGATCACGCCGCCGCCGCCATCACCGTGGCAGGCGGCACAGTTGTCTCCGAAAAGGTTCTTCGCCACCGAACGAACGAACGCCATCATTTCGGGGCTGTGCAGGATCTGGTCGTAGCTGGCGTTGGCCACCTTGTCCATGTACTCCCGGCGCTTCTTTGCCTCGGCACCGGTCTGCATATCCTGGATCAGCAGCGCACGGGTGTTCCAGTGGGTGGTGACCTTCTTACCGTCGGCGCCGGTGTAGGTAATGGTGTCGAATCCGGTGGTGAACCCTTTACCGACAGGCCACGCCGGGTAAATGAACCAATAGACGACGGCGAACACGATGGTCGCGTAGAAGCCCCAGAGCCACCACCGGGGCAATGGATTGTTGAACTCCTGCAGATCACCGTCCCACGAATGCCCCGTGGTCTGAACGGCGCCCTGCTGCTTACCTTTCGTCTCGCTCATTGTTCTCTACCCTGCGTAATTCGCATTACGGACCGTCGTCGCCCTGCACAGCAATGCACTTGCAGGCCCCCACGTACGCATCCTCTTCCGCCCGCTGTTGACCGCCTGAAGCCCGCGAGCGCGGCGCCTGCCACTCGCTACGGCGATGCGGCCCCTGGCACACGGGCTCGGTAACTCGGCGCGTGGCCGCGAGACCGAATGCGGGATTCTTCGTTGCGTCTTGCAGCATTCCCGGTTCAACACGATCGCTCGTTATCGGAATTTGGCGAAGTAGCCCTGGTTGTACTTGCTGAAGTCCACCATGGTGCCCAGTACCTGCAGATAGGCCACCACTGCATCCATTTCCGTCAAGCGCTTGGGGTTGCCGTCGTAGTTGCCCTGCTCAGCCTGGGCGATGAGATTCTTCTCCGCGTCCGGGATATTGAACTGCTCGGCCAGCTTGGGCCCGAACCGCTTGACGTTGGCCTGGTAGCCCTTTTCCGTGTCCGTGTAGGGAACGCCGGCTTCCTTGAGTGCCTCCATGCGTTCCTGGATGTCCGAGTACTCCAGATCCGTTGTCGCCAGCCACGGGAAGTCGGGCATGATCGACTGCGGCACCACGCTGCGCGGATCGATCAAATGGATCGTGAGCCATTCGTTGGAGTACTTTCCTCCGACGCGCGCCAGATCCGGTCCGGTACGCTTGGAACCCCACAGGAACGGGTGGTCGTACTCCGATTCCGCCGCCAGGGAGTAGTGCCCGTAGCGCAGCAGCTCGTTGCGGAACGGACGGACCATCTGGGAATGACAGTAAAAGCAGCCTTCGCGCTGGTAGATATCGCGGCCGCGCAGCTCAAGGGGCGTGTACGGGTGCACACCGGCGACCTTTTCGATCGTGCCCGGGAGATAGAACAGCGGAACGATCTCCACCAGACCCCCGATGCTGATCACGACCAGTACGAACAGCGCCAGCAGGCCGGCATTGATCTCGAGACTTTCATGCTTCATTTATTGGCTCTCCTACCCGCTCGCAAGACTCAGGCCCGCGCCATCTTGGCGGCGACCTTAGCCTCCAGCTCGGCAGCCTCCCGGCGACCCTGACGAATGGTGGCCCACATGTTGAAGACCATCACCCACATACCGGAGAGGAAGAACAGACCGCCGATGAAACGCACCACATAGGGCTTGTGGAGGAACACCACCGACTCGATGAACGAATACGCAAGGTTGCCGTACTGGTCGAAGGCGCGCCACATCAGGCCCTGGCCGATGCCGGCCACCCACATTGCGGTGATGTACAGCACGATGCCGATGGTGGCCAGGAAGAAGTGCACGTATACCAGGCGCGTGCTGTACAGCTTGGTGGACCACAGCCGCGGCACCATGTGATAGAACGAGCCGAAGGTGATCAAAGCCACCCAGCCCAGGGCACCGGAGTGCACGTGACCGATGGTCCAGTCCGTGTAGTGGGACAGGGCGTTGACGCTCTTCAGGGCCAGCAGCGGTCCCTCGAAGGTGGACATGCCGTAGAAGGACAGCGAGGTGATCATGAACAGCACGATGGGATCGGTACGCAGCTTATGCCACGCTCCGGACAACGTCATGATTCCGTTGATCATGCCGCCCCAGGACGGCAGCAGCAGCATGACGGAGAACGTTGCGGCCAATGTCGAGGTCCAGTCCGGCAGCGCGGTCCAGTGCAGGTGGTGTGCCCCCACCCACATGTACAGGAAGATCAGCGCCCAGAAGTGGATGATAGACAGGCGGTAGGAGTACACCGGACGCCCGGCCTGCTTGGGGACGAAGTAGTACATCATCCCCAGGAACGCGGCCGTAAGAATGAAACCGACGGCGTTGTGCCCGTACCACCATTGAGTCATTGCGTCCTGCACCCCGGAGAACAGGCTGTAGGACTTCATGCTGAACATGCTGATCGGAATCGACAGATTGTTGAAGACATGCAGCAGCAGCGTGGCCAGGATATAGGCCATGTAGAACCAGTTGGCCACGTAGATGTGGGGCTGTGAACGCCGCATGAGGGTCTGGAAATAGACCCAGACATAGGCCAGCCACACCACCGCGATCAGAAGGTCGATGGGCCACTCGAATTCGGCGTACTCGTGGGACTGGGTGTAGCCGAGCGTGTAGCTGATCAACCCGATGAACAGCACCGCCTGCCAACCGTAGAAGGTGAAATTGGCGAGGAAGTCGCTGGAAAGGCGGGCCTGACAGGTGCGCTGCACGATGTAATAGGACGTGGCGAACAGCGCATTGACGCCGAAGCCGAATATCACCCCGGAGGTATGCACGGGACGCAGACGTCCGAAGGTGATATAGGGGATGTTCAGATTGAAGTGCGGGTAGGCCAACTCCAGGGCCAGCCAGACACCGACGCTCATGCCGACAATAGCCCAGAACAACGCCATGACGGCGAACTTGCGCACTATGTCGTAGTTGTATTGCTCTGGTACGGCGGTTGAAGCCTGAGCCATGCCTTGCCTCCCCTCAAGTTCAAGCCCGAACGGTCAATATAATCAAAACAAAATATCAAGACATTCTAAAATTGAAATCAAGGCATTCTAAATTGGCGCCGGTCCCCGCGCAACACTGACTCCCATGGCCTTTGCCGGAAACTAGCGCCGACTTTGCCGTAATCTAGCGCGGGCTTTGCCGAAATTTATCGCCGCCGCGGTCGAATATCCATACCCCGACAGGGGTACAAAATGTGAGGGAATTGCTAATGTCAACAAATAGTTAGTTTATTGACCGGGAAGGGCGGGGGACCAAGTCCCTGTTTTGGTGCGTTATCGTCCGGTGCCGGTGGGGCGACGAACGACTCAGCGAAGCAGGGAAAGCATCAACGGCACGTAATGATCCACCAGCAGGAACGCGAACAACGCCATCAGGTATACGATCGAGTAACCGAATGTCTGCATGGGCAACCGCTCGTCGTCCCGGCGAACCATGAGCAGAATGGCATAGCGCAGGAAGCCGCCGCCGAGCACCAGGGCGCCAGCCAGGTACAGCAGCCCGCTCATGCCTGTAACGAATGGCAGCACGCTGATCGCAAACAGCAGCGCCGTGTAGAGCAGAATCTGTAACCGGGTATATTCGACGCCGTGGGTTACCGGCAACATGGGGATGTCGACCTTGGCGTATTCCTGGCGCCGGTGGATGGCCAACGCCCAGAAATGCGGCGGCGTCCAGGCGAAGATAATCAGGAACAGCAGCAGGGCATGGGGGTCGACGGTTCCGGTGACTGCCGTCCAGCCGAGTACCGGCGGAGCGGCCCCGGAAGCGCCCCCAATGACAATGTTCTGGGGTGTGGCACGCTTGAGAAACACGGTGTAGATGACGGCATAGCCGATCAGGGAACCGAATGTGAGCCACGCCGTGAGGGGGTTGACCAGTACAGCGAGCATGGCGAGCCCAGCCACGCCGACCGCGATGGCGAACCAAAGGCAGTTTTGAGCGTGGAGGTGGCCGCTGGGCAGGGGCCGGTTGCGGGTGCGGCCCATGCCCGCATCGACCTGTCGGTCCACCAGTTGGTTGATGGCCGCCGCGGAACCTGCCGCCATGCCGATGCCGAGGGTACCGAACACGAATGCCTGCATGGGCACTGTCCCGGGAACCGCGAGAAACATCCCCACGATGGCAGTGAACATGATCAGGGCGACCACCCGGGGTTTGCACAGATCGAGATAGTCGCGCCAGTGAACCACCGCACCCTGCACGAGCGCATTCATTGTCTGTCCTCCCCCCATCCGCTGCGCCGTTCCTGCAGCGAGGATCCGGCGCCTGATTCGGTTCGTTCCCGCACCCTGCACGTCAACCGACGTAGGAAACCTTGAGCAGACGCTCCAGGTCCTTGAGCATGCCCGAGGGATCGGCATGCGCCCTGTAGCTCATCATCAGATTGCCCAACGGGTCGATAACGTACACTCGACCCGCGCTGCCTGCATCAAGATCACCGGCAACTGCGAACCGATTAATAAAGGCGGCGCGGTCCGCCGCGCTCGGCATAGCGACGGTCAGGTCGGGCTGCTTGGCCCGAATAGCCTGCAAATCGGACGACCCCGCGGCATCGGTCAGCACCATGAGCCGCTGCACGCGCCCGATGTTCTTACCCTGGGCAAGGCGAACCTGTCTCGTGTTGTAGAGCTGGCGTTGGCACACCTGCGAGCACCGGGCAGACCCGATGTAGACCAAGGTCCATTTGCCCTGCAGGTAGTGGGTTCCCAAGGCCCGGCCGTCGGTGCCGTACAGTGCCAGATCCGTAAGTGGCCGCGGCGGCTGCACCAGCGTTCCGTGGTTGACCGTGTAGGCGGGGCGCCAGTCCGGGCGGGCCAGCAACAACCAGGCGATTGCCATCGGCGCCACGAATATCAGGGCGATAGCGATCAGTGTGAACCGCTGCCGACTCACCGGCGACAGACGACGAAGAGGATTGAACGTGCTAACCATTTGAGTCATTCCCGCCACCTTCGCGCCGCATGTTGACTTTGACGTAAATGAAAAGAAGCACTCCGGCCAACATGAACCACTGGAATGCGTAGCCGAAATTTCGCTCGGGACCGAAACCGTGCAGCGGGTGCCAATCCCGCGCAAAGCCGTCTGGCTGCTCGGCATCGAGAAGAACCACCACCGGCAACAGCTGATAGCCGAGTTGCTTGGCCTGCAGTTTCAACTGGATCTTCTGCAGCACCTTCGGCCACCCCGCAGCGGTATCAGTCTGGTCACCAAGCGTATAGATCTGCGGCGGCAGGTCTACCAGACCCTGGATCCGGCGGCTCGTTGCCGGAACCGTCAGCACGGGCAATTGGGAGCGGCTCGCCCCCAATGGCACCCATCCCCGCTCAACCAGCACTCCCCGGTCGGTCCCGGCAAGACGCAGCGGCGTGAACACCTGATAACCCACGCGCCCCCGGTGGATTCGATTGTCCAGCAGGAATTGGTGATCTGAATCGTACTGTCCGCTCACGACCACAGGGCGGTAGCGAAGTTGCCGGAGCTGGTTGGCGGAGGAAAGAGCGGTCTCCAGCACCACAGGGCGGGCTTTCGTGCGTTCGGCATAGTCGTGCAGCATGGCCTGCTTCTGGTGCCCGCGACTGATCTGCCAGAGCCCGAGGCTGATCAACAGAGCCAACAGGCACACCGTCACCACTGTGGGCCAGAACGAGGGGCGAAACTGGAATCCGCCCACCGCCGTAGCCGACCGGTGGTAACGTTCGCCGACTTCGCCTCGCAAGCCCAACACCCCTCAGTTATACTCCGACTAAACCCCGGAGGGCCCCATGCCATTGCTCGCCAAGCTCGTCGTCGTCGCTTTGCTGTTGATTATCGTCGGCAGCCTGGGCAGCGGATTGCTGTTTCTCATCAAGGACAAGGGTCAAAGCGAGCGCACCGCGCGCGCGCTGACGGTGCGCATCGGCCTGTCGCTGCTGCTGTTCGTGCTGCTCATCCTGGGATACGCCACCGGCTACATTCATCCCCACGGCGTCTACCCGAATTCTTCCGCCGCATCCCAGCATTCCGACTCCGCCCCGTCTTCCCACTGACACCATCTCTACTCAACCGGTAGCCTGCGTCGCGGGCGGCCCACGGCCGCCCGCCGTATCCGCTACAGCCAGTAGACGAAAATGAACAGGCCCAGCCACACGACGTCGACGAAATGCCAGTACCATGCCGCCGCTTCGAACGCGAAATGGTGATCGGGCGTAAAGTGCCCCTTCAACGCGCGCACCAGCATCACAGTCAGCATGATGGCTCCGATGGTCACGTGAGCACCATGGAAACCGGTCAGCATAAAGAAGGTGGTGCCGTAGATGCCGCTGTGAAGCGTCAGATTGAAGTGGGTGTAGGCCTCCATGTATTCGTGGGCCTGCATCCCGAGGAAGGTAAAGCCCAGCAGCACCGTCACCAGCAGCCCGATAATGAGCTGCATGCGGTTGTTCTTCTTCAGGCCCCAATGGGCCCAGGTGACCGTGACCGCACTGGACAGCAGGATCAGGGTATTCAGCGCGGGGATACCCCAGGTATCCATGATCTTGAACTCGCCGCCCAGCGCTTCCGGACCGTTGGTGGGCCAGGCCGGCGCGAACTGCTGCCAGAGAAATTCATGGGCCGCACCCTTGGCCCCTTCGCCGCCGAGCCAGGGCACCGAAAACATGCGGGCGTAAAAAAGCGCGCCGAAGAAAGCGGCGAAGAACATGACCTCCGAGAAGATAAACCAGCTCATGCCGTAACGGAATGAACGGTCCACCTGGTTGTTGTACTTCCCGGATTCGCTTTCTCCGATGACCGTGCCGAACCAGCCGAACATCATGAACGCGACGATGATTGCGCCGACAATCATCATTTCGTGACCGAGGTTTCTGCCTTCCAGCAGCAGGGCGAATCCGATCAACAGAGTGGTCAGCCCGATGGACCCCACGATGGGCCAGCGGCTGCCGTGAGGGACATAATATCCACCGTGTGCTTCGCTCATGCTCCCATCCTCACTAGCTGTGTAATAGGGTTATTGTTCTCAAGTGCGCGCGACAACGGCGCCGCGACCCGCGGTCATTTACTGGCGCCCATATTCATCACCACGAACAACACCAGAAAGCCCAGCGAGATTGCCGCAAGCAACAGGGCAAGGCGTACGTTTGCGCGGTTTCGGCTGGTCTGATCGTCCGTCATCGTCATGTCACCTTCTTCCGGGCCCGTGCCGCCGCGGCGGCACGGGCCGCGGGTTCACTTGACTTCAGGGGCGGTCTCGAAGCTGTGATAGGGAGGCGGCGAGCTCAACGTCCATTCCAGCCCGTCAGCACCTTCCCACACGCGATCCGTGGCGCGCTCGCCGCCGCGGACCGTCTTGACCACGATGTATACGAACAGCAGCTGCGTAAGCCCGAACCCGAAGGCGCCGATGGTGGCCACCTCGTTCCATCCCGCGAACTGGATGTTGTAGTCCGGAATCCTTCGCGGCATACCGGCCAGGCCGAGGAAATGCATGGGGAAGAACAACACGTTCACGAAGATGGTGGACGACCAGAAATGCAGTTTGCCGAGGGCCTCGTTGTACATGTGCCCGGTCCACTTGGGCAGCCAGTAGTACACGCCCCCCATGATGGCGAACACGGCACCGGTCACCAGCACGTAGTGGAAATGGGCCACCACGAAATAGGTGTCCTGATACTGGAAGTCGGCCGGGGTAATCGCCAGCATCAACCCCGAAAAGCCGCCGATGGTGAACAGGAACACGAAGGCGATGGCGAAGAGCATGGGCGTCTCGAAAGTCATGGAGCCTCGCCACATGGTCGAAACCCAGTTGAAGACCTTCACGCCGGTGGGAACCGCAATGAGCATGGTGGAGTACATGAAGAACAGCTCTGCACCCAGCGGCAGGCCCACGGTGAACATGTGGTGGGCCCATACGATGAACGACAGAAACGCGATACTGGCGGTGGCGTACACCATTGAGCTGTAGCCGAACAGCGGCTTGCGGGCGAAGGTGGGGATGATCTGGGACACGATCCCGAACGCCGGCAGGATCATGATGTAGACTTCCGGATGCCCGAAGAACCAGAAGATGTGCTGGAACATCACGGGGTCGCCGCCGCCCGCCGGGTTGAAGAACGATGTACCGAAGAACTTATCGGTGAGCAGCATGGTGACCGCCCCGGCCAGCACGGGCATCACGGCAATCAGCAGATAGGCGGTGATCAGCCAGGTCCACACGAACAGGGGCATCTTCATCAGCGTCATGCCGGGTGCGCGCATATTGAGCACTGTGACGATGATGTTGATGGCGCCCATCACCGACGAGATGCCCATTAGATGGATCGAGAAGATCAGGAATGGAAACGCCATGCCGGTCTGCAGGATCAGCGGCGGGTACATGGTCCAGCCGCCGGCCGGCGCCCCGCCGGGCATGAACAGGGTTGAGAGGAGCATGGCGAAGGCGAAAGGCAGGATCCAGAAGCTCCAGTTGTTCATGCGCGGCAGAGCCATATCGGGCGCTCCGACCATCATGGGAATCTGCCAGTTGGCCAGACCCACAAAACCCGGCATGACAGCACCGAAGATCATGATCAACGCATGCATGGTAGTCATGGAATTGAAAAACGCCGGATCGACGATCTGCAGCCCCGGCTTGAACAATTCGGTTCGTATCACCAGCGCCATGATGCCGCCGATGAAGAACATGGTCAGCGAGAACACCAGGTACAGGGTGCCGATGTCCTTGTGATTGGTGGTGAACAGCCACCGAGCGAGACCGCGGGGGTGCTCCTCGTGGTGCGCTTCGTGGGCAGTCGCAGCAGTGCTCATGAGGTTTCCTCCAGGATCCGATTCGCTTAGCGGGCCGCTTTGACGTCGACAGGCTGAATGACGTCGCCGGTATTGTTACCCCAGGAATTGCGCTCGTAGGTGATCACCGACGCGACGTCGGCGTCGCTCAACTGCGAGGCGAATGCCTGCATGGCCGTTCCCGGTATGCCGTGCAGCACGATATCCAGGTGGTGCTTCACGGGGCCCATAACGATCTTGTTGTCGGCCGACAGGAAGCCGCGTTCGCGCAGGTGTTGCTGCATGTCCGCCGAGCCACTGAAGGTCTTGCCCTGGATCAGAGGAGGGAAAGTTCCGGCCATGCCCTCGCCACTGGCCTGGTGGCAGGCGGCGCAGTTGGCACCGAACACCTTCTTCCCGTTGGCGATCAGTTCATCCTTGGTCCAGGTACGATGATTGGAGGCTTTGGCGGCGTTTTCTTCGGCCTTTTGCTGGGCCACCCACTGTTCGTAGTCTTTTTCCGTCTTGGCCACGACCACGATGGGCATGAAGCCGTGGTCCTTACCGCAAAGTTCGGCGCACTGGCCGCGGTAGACGCCCGGCTTCTCCACCTTGATCCAGAACTCGTTGATGTAGCCCGGAATGGCGTCCTTCTTGGCGCCGAGGGCAGGCACCCACCAGGAGTGGATAACGTCCCCGGCCGTGGTCAACATGCGGATCTTCTTGTTGATCGGCACGACGAGAGGGTGGTCGACCTCAAGAAGATAGTTGGCGTCCTTCGCCTTCTCGTTGTAGATCTCAGACTTGGGCGTGGCAAGCGTACTGAAGAAGCCGATGCCGCTGTTCAGGTAGTCATAGCGCCACTTCCACTGGTAGCCGGTGATCTTGATGGTCATGTCTGCATTACTGACATCCTCCATCGCCACCAGGGTGCGGGTTGCGGGAATCGCCATGGCAATCAGGATAACGAAGGGTACGATCGTCCAGACTATCTCGATGGCGGTGCTCTCATGGAACTGGGCCGCCACCGCGCCCTTGGACTTTCGATGGTAGATGATCGAGTAGATCATCGCACCGAACACCACCACACCGATGGCCACGCAGATCCACAGGATCATCATGTGGAGGTGATAGATGTCGTGGCTGATGGGTGTCACGCCTTGCGGCATGTTGAGCGCGTAGTCGGCCAGCGCATCTCCTGCGGCGAGCGGCAGGATGGCCCCCAACAGCCCGCGAGTGAACCATTTTCGGCTTCTCACTGACATGCCCTTCCCTCTCCTTCAGTAGTGTGAATGTTGTAATTTTTCTGAACGTTTTATTTTCGGCACCACTCCCTCAGACGGTGCCTGCCCCGAGCCTGGTCGAAGCCAGCTGCACAACTCACGGGCAAAATATTCTTTATCGGCGCCCTTTCAGGGCGCGCGCACTCGGCCCTCGAACACGCCGACTGTCTGGCCGGCAGGCCGTGTCCCGCTTCCGCGGGACCTCCGGGAACCATCGATCGAGCACGAACGCCTGGCGGCCTCGCCCCGGCGGGGAGTGGAATGGCCGAATGCTGAACCGGCAACTGGAGACAGACGCGTCACGATCGGTGGCTACCAACTTCTTCTGTCTCCGCCCCGCTCGACACGGTTCAGGGGCGGAGGTGAGCGCTGTCGAGGATGCTACTCCATGGCTTGAGGCATGGCAACTAAATTTGGAACTTTTCTCAAGAAAGCTTTGTCATAACAGATAGCTACGGTGTGTCAAATTAATGTTTTAGCAGATTCGAATATTATTTTACACAGGACATACAAAGAGAAAATGCCGCGACAGCGTCGTCTGCCGCTATCGGGCGACGCAATTCTGCCGACAGTTCGCAGAGAAGAAAGCGGAACGCAGTAGGGAGTCAGACCAGGGTCGCGAGCCGATTTACATCCAGATGGCCCACCGCGGCGCGGCCGGGGTCGGGCTCATCCAGATAGGGCACCGTGCCCAGCAGCGGCACGCCCAGGCGCTGTTGCAGGGTGGCGATGTTGGCCTGCAGTCGCGCACAGTCCCGCTCCACGATGTTCGCCACCCAGCCCGCCAGACGGCATCCGCAGGCGCGGATGCTCTGGGCGCTGAGCAGTGCGTGATTCAGGCAACCGAGTCGCATACCCACCACCAGCACAACCGGCAGGTCCAGGGCACGCGCCAGATCGGCCACTGTGGTGTCCGCACCGAACGGCACCAGCCAACCGCCGACACCTTCGACCACCACGGCCTCGAAGGGGCCGGCCAAACTGCGCGCGCTGTCCACGATGTGGTCGATACGGATTTCGACACCCGCCTCGGCGGCTGCGATATGGGGGGCGATAGGCGGTTCGAAGGCGTAGGGATTTACATCCCCATAGGGGACATCCGCCGCCGATGCCGCCTGCAACGCCAAGGCGTCGGCGTTGCGCAGCCCCGCGGGGGTACGCTCGCAGCCGGAGGCAACCGGTTTCATGCCGATCGCCGAAAGCCCGAGTTGCCGGAGCCCGTGCAGCAGCGCCACGCTGATCACAATCTTGCCAATACCGGTGTCGGTGCCGGTCACGAAATACCCTTTCATGGTCGCCTCCACCATCAACGCCTGCGCAGTTGCTCCAACGGCACAGCCGCGCGGCCGTGCTCGTTGCGGGTCTGGATGGAATCGCTGGGCGCCCAGGCGTGGCCGTACACGACCTCGTAGGTGGCCGGCAGCCGGCCGTCGCGACGGAACCGGTCGTAGGCGGCCCCCAGCGCCTGCAGACGCCCCTTGCCGGTCAGTCCGCGGGCGCGTCCCGCCGTGGCGTTGTGGGCACCCAGCGCCTTGAGGTCGCGCATCAGATCCCGCAGCTCAGAGTAGGTCAGGGTGAACGACTCCACGTCCATCACCGGTTCGGCCAGACCGGCACGCAGCAGGGCATCCCCAATGTCGTGCATGTCCATGAACGCATTGGTATGGCTGTACGCGTCCACCGCCGCCCAACTGGCCCGCAACTCCCGGAGGGTGTCGGGACCGAAAGTGGTGAACATCACCACCCCGCCCGGGCGCAGCACCCGACGGAACTCGCCGAGGGTCCGGTCCAGGTCGTTGGACCACTGGATGCACAGGTTGGAGAACACCATGTCCACCGACCCGTCCCGCAGCGGCAGCCCTTCCACATCCCCGCACACGTATCCCGGCCGGCCCAGCCAGGGCGCCCGTCGACGTGCCAGCTGGAGCATGGGTTCGGCGATATCCACGGCAACGATCCCTGCGCCCCGGTAGCGACGCACCAGCTCGGCGGTAGCCACGCCGGTGCCGGCACCGAGGTCCGCAATGCGCTCGGGTTTCATGCGCAGGAGCCGAAGACGCTCCAGCATGCGCTCGCCGACTTCGCGCTGCAGCACCGCCGCGGCATCGTAACTGGCTGCGGCGCGCCCGAACGACTGCCGGACCTGACCCTTGTCCACCCGATACTCGTCGCCCCGGCTCACGGTATGAACTCCCGCAAAAGAGTTGTGCAGCGTGCAGGATGGGACAGAAACGGCGCATGGCCGGCGCCCGCTACGGTCTGCACGCGACTGGTGCCCAGGCGCTGGGCCAACAGCGGGCCGACCGCCGCCGGCACCAGCATGTCCCGCTCCCCCAGCACTGCCAGCGTCGGCATGGCCAGCCGCGCCAGCTCGGGACGCAGGTCTGTATCCCGCAAGATCTGCAGGCCCGCCTGCAGGGCGTCGGCGTCCGGCGCTTCACCGGCGGCAAAGCGACGGCGCAGCGCACGCAGGCCATCGCTCTCGCTGTCGGCACCCCGCGCCACCAGTGCGAGAAAGCGCTGCAGGGTACTGCGGTAGTCCTCGGCCAGATCCGCCGCAAAGCGCTCCAGCACGGCAGCGTCCATGCCGGGCCAGTCGGGCGCCGCCACGAAACGGGGGTTGCTGGCCATCAGCACCAGCCGACTCACCCGTTGCGGGCGGCGGGCCGCCGCCTCCAGGGCCACCATGCCACCCAGGGACCATCCCAACCAGAGCGCCTGCGCCGGCGCCGCCGCCAGCACCGCCTCCGCGGCATCGCGCAGGGAAAACACCCCTTGAGGCGGGCTGCGGCCATGGCCGGGTAGGTCCACCACTGTGACACGGAATTCCGCCGCCAGCTCCTCTGCGAAACCGGCCCACACCTCGGAATGCAGGCCCCAACCGTGAAGCAGGAGGAGCTCCGGCCCGGCACCCGATGTCCGCGTGTACAAAGCCATGGAGATTGGTCAGCCTGCGAGTCGGTTTGCGCCGGCCCCGTCCAGGGCAGCCAGCAACCGGTCCACGTGGGAGTCCTGGTGGGCAGCGGACAGGGTGATCCGCAGCCGTGCGGTGCCTTCCGGCACGGTGGGCGGACGGATGGCGGAAATCAGCACGCCCTGCTCCAGCAGCGCGTCGCTCAAGGCAAGAGCGCGGGCGGCGTCACCCACCAGCAGCGGCTGGATGGGTGTCGTCGACGCCGTGAGCGCCAGGCCCAGCTGGCTCGCACCTTCCCGGAAACGGGCCACCAGCGAACGCAGGCGTTCGCGGCGCCAGCCGTCCTGCTGCACCAGCCGGAGGCTGGCGCGGGTAGCCTGTGCCACCGCCGGCGGGGGCGCCGTGGTGTAGACGTAGGTACGGGCCTGCTGAATCAGGGTCTCGATCAGCGCCTCGGATCCCGCCACGAAGGCGCCGAAGGTCCCGAACGCCTTCCCCAGGGTACCCACCAGTATCGGAACATCCTCCACACTCAGGGATTGCTGTTCCAGCAGACCGCCGCCGTGCTCGCCGAGCACGCCCAGGCCGTGGGCGTCGTCGATCATCAGCGTCGCCCCATGGCGCCGGGCCAGCCCGGCCAGGGCCCGCACCGGCGCCAGGTCGCCGTCCATGCTGAACACGCCGTCGCTGGAAATCAGCCGGTGGCCGCTGCCAGCCGTAGCACCCAGGCGCCGCTCCAGATCGCCGCTGTCGCCGTGCCCGTAGCGCACCAGCCGTGCGCCGCTGTAGCGGGCCGCATCCAGCAGGGAAGCATGGTTGTAGCGGTCCTCGAACAGCCGGTCATGGCGGTCCAGCAGGGCGCCGGCCACCCCCAGGTTGGCCATGTAACCGGTGGAGAACAGCAGCGCCCGCGGGCGCCCGACGAAGGCAGCCAGTTCCTCCTCCAGGGCATGATGGGCGACGCTGTGGCCGGTCACCAGGTGGGCGGCCCCGCTGCCGACGCCGTATTCGGTGACGGCGTCGCGGAACGCCTGCACCACCTGCGGATGATTGGCCAGACCCAGGTAGTCGTTGCTGCAGAAGGTGAGGCAGGGCCGTCCGTCGACGATGGTCTCCGGCCCCTGAGGCCCGGCGACCACCCGCCGGCGCCGGTACAGATGCCGGGCCTTGCGATCGTCGAGCTGTGCCGCCAGATCCTTCATCGCTGAGATCCCATGGGGGCGCGGACACGACGCAGGGCGCGAGCCCGCGCTGCAATCACTCCGGGTGCAGGCCGAGGCGATCGAAGAGACCCCGGTCGTGGTCCTGCTCGGGGTTGTCGGTGGTGAGCAGCCGCTCGCCGTAGAAGATGGAATTGGCACCGGCCAGAAAGCACAGCGCCTGCAGCTCGTCGCTCATGTCCGTACGGCCGGCCGACAGACGCACCCGGGAGCGGGGCATCAGGATGCGGGCCACCGCGATGGTGCGGACGAACTCGAAGGGGTCCGGTGCTTCGGCCTCGGCCAGGGGCGTACCCTGAACGCGCACCAGCTGGTTGATGGGCACGCTCTCGGGATGACGGGGCAGATTGGCCAGTTCCTGGAGCAGGCCGGCCCGGTCGCTGCGGTCCTCGCCCATCCCCACGATACCCCCCGCACACACGTGGATCCCGGCATCGCGCACCCGCCGCAGGGTGTCCAGGCGATCCTGATAGGTGCGGGTGCTGATGATGGTGCCGTAGAACTCCGGGGATGTGTCCAGGTTGTGGTTGTAGTAATCCAGCCCCGCCTCCTGAAGCCGACGGGTCTGATCGTCATCCAGCATCCCCAGGGTGACGCAGGTCTCCAGCCCCAGTTCCCGCACCCCACGCACCATGTCCAGCACCTGGACGAACTGCTTCTCCCGGGGGCTGCGCCAAGCCGCCCCCATGCAGAAGCGGCTGGCACCCCGTTCCTTGGCGGCCCGCGCCGCGTCCAGCACGGTGTCCAGATCCAGCAGGCGCTCCACTTCCAGACCGGTGTCGAAATGGGCACTCTGGGGGCAGTAGGCGCAGTCTTCGGGGCAGGCGCCGGTCTTGATGCTGAGCAGGGTGCTGATCTGGACGGCATTGGGGTCGAAGACCGCGCGATGGAGCTGCTGGGCGCGGAACATCAGATCGGCGAACGGCAGTTCGAACAGCGCCTGCACCTCGTCGCGGCGCCAGTCGCCGCGAACCTCGACGGGCGCGGACGTGGCCGCCAGCCCCTCAGGCATCGACCGGCTCCTCTACGGTCACTTCCATGTCCTGCCACTGGTCCCGGCGAATGCGCAGGATGTCGATGACGGACCAGGGCACCAGCACCAACACCCCAAGCGCCCAGGCAATCAGGTAATAATGGTGGCGGCCGTGGGGAATGAAGGTGGCTGCCGCGACGAAAAAGCCGGTCAGTCCGTAGAAGCGATAGGCGGCCTGCTGGGTATAGTGGCCGACCTTCTCGTTGGGATGATGCCGGTTCATGGCGTACACCAGCATGGAGGCTCCCAGCCAGAACAGACCGATGGGAAACGGGATCAGCAGTGCGGCGATGTTGCCATAGTTGAACAGCAGGCTGGCGAACCGCGCGCTGCGCCCGCTGATACTGTGGGTGACCGACTGCGAAGGGTTGGGACTGGTCATCGCTTCCAACGTGGACGTGGGTTAGGATATGGGCCTCCGGGGGCAGGGTATGGTGCCCGGAGCGTTGTTGACTGTCAACCGGAAGGGACGTCCGGTGGTTTACAACTGGCTACATTTAATCCAGACCATCCTTTACCCGGCCAGCTGCCAGCTGTGCGGAACCCGCACCGGGGAATCGCTGGACCTGTGCACAGGCTGCCGCCGCGACCTGCCGCTGGCGGCCGACGGCTGCCGGCGCTGCGGATGCGCCCTGGCGGGTGGAACCGAAACGACCGTATGCGGCGCCTGTCAGCGCCACCCGCCCCCCTTCCATCGCACCCTGGTGCTGGCCCACTACCAGCCACCTATCGACCGCCTGGTCCAGCGCCTGAAGTTCTCCCGCCAGTTGGGCATCGCGCGCCTGCTGGGTACCCTGATGGCCGAAAGGGCCGCCCACATCGACCCGCTACCGCAGGCACTCATACCGGTGCCGCTGCATCCGCGACGGCTGCGGGAACGGGGTTTCAACCAGTCGTTGGAAATCTGCCGCACCCTGAGTACGCGCCTGGGTGTGCCGGTGCTGGACCGGGTCTGTTACCGCCGGCGCCCGACCCCCGCCCAGTCCGGCCTGCCGGCGCGGGCCCGCCGCGCCAATGTGCGGGGTGCCTTCGGCACCCGTAACCTACCGAACCTGGAACGGGTGGCCATCGTCGACGATGTCATGACCACCGGCAGCACCGTGGCCGAACTGGCCCGCACTCTGCGGCGCCGTGGTGTCGGCGAAATCGACGTGTGGGTATGCGCACGCACTGCTTAGCGAATCTTCCGCCTAACCCGGGCGGGTCGGATCAGATATGGCTGATCAGCATGTAGTGCAGGACAATACCGGCGAACACCACGCCCCCGAACCAGTTGTTGTTCAGGAACGCCTGGAAGCATTTGTCCCGTTCCCGGCCTTTGATCAGGTACTGCTGATACACGGCCAGGCCCGCGGCCACCGCCAGCCCCAGGTAGTACATGGACTGCAGATGGACCAGCCGGCCCGCCAGCACCAGGGCACCGAGCAACAGAATCTGCACGATTCCGATGATCAGCCGGTCCGCATCCCCGAACAGAATGGCGGTGGATTTGACGCCGATCTTCAGGTCGTCGTCCCGATCCACCATGGCGTACATGGTGTCGTACACCACCGCCCAGAGAATGGCCGCAATGAACAGCAGCCAGCCGACCTTGGGGACGGCACCGGTCTGGGCCGCGAACGCCATGGGCACCGCCCATCCGAAGGCCGCGCCGAGAAAGACCTGGGGCAGATGGGTGTAGCGCTTGGTGAACGGATAGACAGCCGCCAGTACGATGCCGCCGAAGGACATCAGCACGGTGAGGCGGTTGAGCAGCAATACCAGGGCAAAGGCGAGCAGGGAAAGCACCACGAACAGGGTGAGCGCCTCTCGCGCGCTGACCTGCCCGGCCGCCAACGGGCGGGCCTTGGTGCGTTTCACATGGGGATCGATGTGCCGGTCCGCGTAGTCGTTGAGCACGCAGCCCGCCGAACGCATGATGAAGACCCCGAGTACGAATACCGCCACGATCAACGGCCGAGGGTGACCCTCGCCGGCGATCCACAGGGCCCACATGGCGGGCCAAAGCAGCAGCAGACTGCCGATGGGCCGGTCGAGCCGGGTCAGGCGGTAGTACTGATGCAGACGGTCTTTGACGACGGCGACATTCATCTCAGCTGCCCTGCCTGGGGACTCCGGTCAGGCGCTAAACGGCCATGCATTCGCGCGCGCACCCAATGCCGGCAGAAAGAATTCACTGACCAGCAGGGGCTTGTCCTTGATGCGGAACACAGAACGGCGCCCCCACAACGCCGCGGACGAGGCCGCCTCACTGCCGGCAGCCAGATCGTAGAACTGGCAGCCGGGCTGCACCCGGGCCAGTTCCAGTACGCCGCGGCGCATGGACGGCTCGGCAAACAGGTACTCGCCCAGGGGCCGCGTGCCGAGCCGCGCCAGCCGGCGCCGGGCGCCGGTCAGGGTATGGGCGGGTATCACGGTCCGCGCGAACACCCAGGCACGGCCGTCGCACTGCAGTTCGACATGGCGTACCAGGCTGCGCTCGCCGCGGCGCATGGCCAGCCGGCGGCGCTCGTCGTGGGTAGGCCGCGCCCACCCCTGGCTCACCACCCGTACCCCGAAACAGCCTGGGCAGGCCTGTCGGACCCTGTGGGTCAGGGAGGCCGGATCCAGCAGCCAGTGCAGCAGGGAAGCCGGGATCCGGCTGCGCAACACGCGCCGATGAGGCATCCAGTGCAGCCCGCACCCCTGCCAGCTTGTATGAGTCACCGCTATCAAAGCCCGCGCATCGTCCAGGACATGCCGCAAAACGGCGATTATCGCACGCCAAGCGAATCACGGGCCAACCGAAACCAGACCGGGGCCGGCCATCATACGTCCCCATAACGCACGGCGTCCCCCAGCCAGCGGCGCATCAACGGCCCCACCCGCTCCGGGTACCGGCGCAGGAGCAGCTCGGCGGCCTTTTCCACTGCCGCAAGCTGCCCTTGATCCCGCACCAGGTCGGCGATGCGCAGCTGCAACATGCCGGTCTGGCGGGTGCCCAGCACCTCGCCGGGACCGCGCAGCTCCAGGTCACGGCGGGCGATCTCGAAGCCATCCACGGTGTCGCGCATCACCCCCAGGCGCTCGCGGGCGGTGTCCGACAGGGGGGGCCGATACAGCAGCACACAGGTGCTGGCCTGCGCGCCCCGGCCCACCCGGCCGCGCAACTGGTGCAGCTGGGCCAGCCCCAGGCGTTCCGGGTTTTCGATGATCATCAGCGAGGCATTGGGCACGTCCACGCCCACCTCGATGACGGTGGTGGCCACCAGCAGATCGATGTGACCGTCCTTGAAGGCGGCCATGACCTGTTCCTTCTCCCGTGCCTTGAGCCTGCCGTGCACCAGCCCCACCCGCAGCGCGGGCAGGGCCTCGGTCAATGCCGCGGCAGTATCGGAGGCGGCCTGGCACTGCAGCGCCTCGGACTCCTCGATCAGGGTACATACCCAGTAGGCCTGACGGCCCTGGGCACAGGCGTCGCGCACCCGCGCCACCACCTCGTCCCGACGCTTGTCGGAGACCACCACCGTCTGCACCGGCGTGCGCCCCGGGGGCAGTTCATCGATGACGGACACGTCGAGGTCGGCATAGAGGGTCATGGCCAGCGTGCGGGGAATCGGGGTGGCGGTCATGGTCAACTGGTGGGGGCGCCGCCCGTCGCCGAGCCCCTTCTCCCGCAGGGCCAGGCGCTGGTGGACGCCGAAACGATGCTGCTCATCGACAATCACCAGCCCCAACCGGGCAAAGGTCACGTCGGCCTGGAACAGAGCGTGGGTGCCGACGGCGATGGCGGCCTCGCCGGACGCGATGTCGGCGAGGCGGGCCGCACGGGCCGCGCCCTTGCTCTTGCCCGCCAGCCACGACACCTTGACCCCCAGAGGCTCCAGCCAGCGCGCGAAGCTGTGGTAGTGCTGCTCGGCCAGTAGCTCGGTGGGCGCCATCACCGCCGCCTGGTAGCCGCTCTGCACCGCCTGCAGCGCCGCGCAGGCGGCCACCACCGTCTTGCCGGAGCCGACATCACCCTGTACCAGACGCAGCATGGGGTGGGACGCGGCCAGGTCGGCGCGGATCTCGCCGATCACCCGTTGTTGCGCCGCGGTCAGCGCGAACGGCAGTCCCGCCAAGAAGCCGCCCAGCAATGCGCCGTCCCCGTCCAGGGACGGGGCCTGCCGGAGGCGGGCCTTGTGACGCAGGCGCCGAAGGCTCAGGTGGTGGGCCAGCAACTCCTCGAAGGCCAGCCGCTGCTGGGCGGGATGCAAGCCCGCGGCCAGGTCGGCCAGGGCGGCGTCGGGAGGCGGGCGGTGCACATAGCGCACGGCATCCACCAGGGAAGGCAGCCGGAAACGCTGCAGGATCTCGGGCGGCAACCATTCCGGCAACACCTCCCCGGCTCCCTGGGGTTCGTCCAGACAGGTCAACGCCGCCTCGGCGAGGCGCCGCAGGGACAACTGATGCACGCCCTCGGTGGTGGGATAGACCGGCGTCAGGTGGTCTTCGGAGGGCGGCGGATCGGCGGCCGTCAGCACCCGGTACTCCGGATGCACCATTTCGAGGGTCGCGGCACCGGCACGCGCCTCCCCATAGCACCGCACCCGCACACCACGCTGAAAGCCGCTCTGCTGAGCCGCGCTAAAGTGGAAGAAACGCAGTGTAAGACTACCGGTGCCGTCGCTCACCCGTACCAGCAGGCTGCGGCGGCGACCGAATCGGACCTCGGCCAGCTGCACCTCCCCTTCCACCACCGCGGGGTCTCCGGGGCGCAGGCCGCCCATGGGTACGACCCGGGTGCGGTCCTCATAGCGATAGGGCAGGTGGAACAGAAGGTCCTGCACCGTGTAGACACCGAGCTTTTCCAGGCGACCGGCCACCCTGGGACCAACCCCCTTCAGAGCGGTGATCGCCAGCCCCGCTTCACACGGTTCGCCAGTGGTGCCGCTGCCCGACACTGCGCGCCTCTCCCCCACGGCGGCGGCCCCTAGATCCCTGTCCCTACGGTCATATCGCTATGGCGGCCGTGTCGTTTCGGCGCACACCGTCGTTGGGTGACGCGGACCATCTCCCCGTGCCGTACCATCGGCACCGGTCGGCACCAGCGCCCTGGGCCAGTCGGGCCTCCCACGCTCAGCCTCACCGACCTGCCGCGCTACCGATCCAGCACCAGCACGGCATCCATCTCCACGCCGGCACCCTTGGGCAGCGCCGCCACGCCAATGGCGGCACGGGCGGGGAACGGCTCCTGGAAATACTCGGCCATGATCTGGTTCACCAGCGGGAAGTGAGCCAGGTCGGTGAGATAGATGTTCAGCTTGGCGACGGCCGCCAGATCGCCGCCCGCCGCCTGCGCAACCGCCGTCAGATTGTCGAACACCTGCCGGATCTGGGCCTCCATGTCCCCGTCGACCAGTTCCATGGTGCCCGGCACCAGCGGTATCTGGCCGGACAGGTAGACGGTATCGCCGGTGCGCACCGCCTGGGAGTAGGTGCCGATCGCCTGGGGCGCCCGGTCGGTCTGGATGATTTCACGTGGCATCGATCGCTCCCGCTGTTGGACAGGGGCCACATGATGACCCATAGCGCCGGGCCGTGCATCCGTCGGCAACCAAGCTCAACCGCGGCTGCGGCTGATGCGCAGCACTGCGGGGAGACTGCGAACCCGGCGCATCACCCGCGCCAGGTGGCGACGGTCGTGGACCGCCAGAGTGAAGATCAAGGTGGTGTTCTGACCGTCCCGCTCTTCGATGGACACGTTTTCGATATTGGAACCGGTATCGGAAATGGAGGCGGCCACAGTGGCGAGCACCCCGCGCTCGTTGGCCACGTCCACCCGGATTTCGGCCGGGAATTCCCCACTGACCTCCGTCTCCCACTGCACGTCGATCCACTTCTCCGGCAGGTTGCGGTACTCGGCGACGTTCTTGCAGTGCTGGTTGTGGATGACGATCCCCCGTCCGGCACTCACGAAACCGACGATGGGATCACCGGGAATGGGCCGGCAGCAGCGGGCAAAGTTCACCACCATGCCCTCGGTACCCTTGATCCCCAGAGGGCGGGTATCCTCGGTCTCGGCGGCGGGAGCCTCCTTGGGCCCCTCCACGGCCGCCAACCGGCGCGCCACCAGTACCGCCATGCGGTTGCCCAGGCCGATGTCCTCCAGCAGGTCGTCCACGCTGGCCAGCTGACACTCGCTGAGATAGCCGTCCAACTGCGTTTGCGCCAGATCCACCAGGGACAGGGACAACCCGGCCATCGCCTTGTCCAGCAGGCGGCGCCCCAGGTTGATGGCCTCCTCCCGGCGCAGATTCTTCAGGTAGTGGCGGATGTTGGAACGCGCCTTGCCGGTGACCACGAAATTGAGCCAGGCCGGATTGGGATGGGCGCCGGGCGCGGTGATGATCTCCACCGTCTGCCCGTTGAGCAGGGGCGTGCGCAGGGGTGCCAGACGCCGGTCGATCTTGGCGGCAATACAGGTGCTGCCCACGTCGGTATGCACTGCATAGGCGAAATCCACCGCCGTGGCGCCGCGGGGAAGCTCCATGATCTCGCCCTTGGGGGTGAAGACATAGACTTCGTCGGGAAACAGGTCGATCTTGACGTTCTCGAGGAACTCCAGGGAGTTGCCCGCGTGCTTCTGCATCTCCAGCAGCTCGCGCAGCCATTCGCGGGCGCGGGCCTGGGCGCTGTTGCGGCTCTTGTCGCCGGTCTTATAGAGCCAGTGGGCCGCAATCCCCGCTTCGGCGACCCGGTCCATGTCTTCGGTGCGGATCTGTATCTCGATGGGCACCCCGTAGGGTCCGAACAGCACCGTGTGCAGGGACTGGTAGCCGTTGGCCTTGGGGATGGCGACATAGTCCTTGAAGCGCCCGGGCACCGGTTTGTAGAGGTTGTGCATCACACCCAGCACCCGATAGCAGGTGTCGACCTGGTCCACGATCAGCCGGAAAGCGTAGACATCGAACACCTCCGAGAACGGCAGGGTCTTGGAGCGCATCTTCTGGTAGAGGCTGTAGAGGTGCTTCTCGCGCCCCACCACCCGGCACGACAGTCCTTCCTTTTCGAGGCGTTCTCGGATCGCCGCCTCGATCTTCTGAACGATTTCCTTGCGGTTGCCACGGGCCTTGCGCACCGCCTCGGCCAACACCCGGTAGCGGGCCGGATACAGGGCGGCGAAACCCAGGTCCTCCAACTCCAGACGCATGGTGTTCATACCCAGGCGGTTGGCGATGGGCGCATAGATTTCGAGCGTTTCGTGGGCGATGCGCCGGCGCTTCTCGGCCGGCATCGCACCCAGGGTGCGCATGTTGTGCAGGCGATCGGCGAGCTTGATGAGAATCACCCGGATGTCCCGCACCATGGCGAGGAGCATCTTGCGGAAGTTCTCGGCCTGGGCCTCGGCACGGCTTTCGAACTGGATCTGGGTCAGCTTGCTGACCCCGTCGACGAGTTCGGCCACGTCCTCCCCGAACTCGCGGGCCACCTGTTCCTTGGCGGTGGCCGTGTCTTCGATGACATCGTGGAGCACCGCCGCCACGATGCTCTGGTAGTCCATGTGCATCTCGGCCAGGATGCGGGCCACTTCCATGGGGTGGTAGATGTAGGGCTCGCCGGACATCCGGCGCTGACCCTCGTGGGCCTCCGCTCCGAACAGATAGGCCCGGTAGACCTCCCGCACCCGGTCGGCGGGCAGATAGGTCTCCAGCAGGTCGCACAGGTCGCTGATCAGAAAGCGCGACCCGTTCTCGTTTGTAGTGGTCTCCGCTCTCGCCGCCATCGCCGCCGCCGTGCCGTCCTTACGGGCCCACGGCCGGGATTTGTCCGGGCCCGGGGTTATCGCCAATTGATCATAGGATATTCGCGGCACGGGACAAACACCCGCCCTGATTAACGGGGCAATCGTTGGGGCACAGGTCGAAGGGAAGCCGCCCGGAGCGGGGGTCGCGTCCGGCGGACTGCAGACCGCAAGGCGTGGGGGTATGGCAGACGGATATCGGTTCTCCCGGCCAGCGCCGCAGTGGTCCGCCGGGCGCCAGGACCGGAAGACACTCCGCTGGGATCAGCGACAGGAAAGCGCCCCGCCGGCACAGGGAAGGGGAGTCGGCCAGGCCGTCAGTCTTCGCTGTTGCTCGCTTCCGGAGCCGACCCCACCGGCGGCGCTTCCTCTTCGACGCGCGCCTCATCGTCGGTCATCGAAGACTCGGTGGCATGCTCGCGGGCGCTGACTTCATCGAGGATCGACGGTCCGACCAGGTCATCGGCGATTTCCCGCAGCGCCACCACCGTCGGCTTGTCATTTTCCCAGGGCACCATGGCATCGGCCCCATTGGCCAGCTGGCGGGCCCGTTTGGTAGCCACCAGCACCAGCTGGAAGCGATTTTCCATGTTACTCAGACAGTCTTCTACAGTTACGCGTGCCATGGGTTCCCGTCCCGCAAGTCAGTAGATCTAACATATAGTTAGGGCAAGCCAGTCTAGCGGATTCAAGCGCCGGACGCCAGCAGCGACGTCAGCATCGCCCGGTGGCAGGCGCCCTGGCGTTCCAGGGTCAGCCGCCGCGCGACGATAATGGCCGCCAACTCATCCAGGGCCGTATCGAAAACATCATTGATGACCAGGTAGTGGTACTCGTCGTAGTGGGACATCTCGGTGACCGCATCCCGCATGCGGCGGGCAATCACCTCTGAGGAATCCTGGCCGCGCCCGCGCAGGCGCTCCTCCAGGGCTTGCCGTGAAGGGGGCAGCACAAAGATGCCCACGGCGCCCGGCACGGCTTCCCGGACCTGGCGGGCGCCCTGCCAGTCGATCTCCAGGATCACATCCTGACCGCCGGCAAGCTGGTTACGGACGCCGGCAAGGGAGGTACCGTACTGGTTGTCGAAAACCCGGGCATGCTCCAGAAACGCGCCGTCCTCCACCATGCGGTCGAAGGTCGGATTGTCCACGAAATGATAGTGCACCCCGTCCTCTTCGCCCGGCCGGGGCGCCCGGGTGGTGTGCGAGACGGACAGGGCAACCCCCTGATCCCTCTCCAACAACGCTTTGACAAGGCTTGTTTTCCCGGCACCCGAAGGGGCGGAGACAATGTACAGGGTACCCCCCGCCGCTTCCGCAGGCGGTGTGTCGTTTGCAGCAACCATCGTCGTCTGAATTCCCATCGGCCGGGCGCCACAACCCGGCGTTTATAGTAAAGCGTCCAGCCGGGGGATTACTCCACGTTCTGGACCTGTTCGCGCATCTGTTCGATCAACACCTTCAACTCCACAGCGGCCCGGCTGCTGTCCCCATCCACCGACTTCGACCCCAGGGTGTTGGCCTCGCGGTTCAGCTCCTGCATCAGGAAGTCCAACCGCCGGCCCACCGGCTCCTGGCGGTCCAGTACCCGACGGATCTCTGCCACGTGACCGCCCAGACGGTCGAGCTCTTCGTCGGCATCCATCTTCTGGGCCTGCAGCACCAATTCCTGTTCCAGCCGGCCCGCGTCGGCCTCCGCCGCAACGTCCGCCAGTCGCGCGAGGGTGCGCTCACGCAGCCGCTCGCGGATCTCGGGCAGACGCCCGCGAACCTGCACCGTCTCGGCCTCGATGGCGTCGCAGCGGCTGCGCAACCAGCCGGCAATCTGCTCGCCCTCCCGTTCGCGGGTGGCGACCAGATCGGCCAGCGCCGCATCCAACCCTGCCATGGCCTGTTCGATAACCGGCCCCAGATCCTGCTCGGCCTCCCGCACCACCCCGGGCCAGCGCAGCACGTCCACCGGATTGACGGCGCCAGCCCGGGTCAGGCGTTCTTCCACCGCGCGGGAAGCGTCCAGCAGCCGGTCCAGGTAATCGCCATTGAGAGCGATCTCCGGGACCGCGGCCGGGTCCGGCCGAAAGCGCAGGTTACATTCCACCTTGCCACGGCGCAGGTGGGCGCTGACCCGCTCGCGCACCGCCGGCTCCAATGCCCGTAGGTCCTCCGGAAGGCGCAGACTCACTTCCAGGTAGCGGTGATTGACCGAACGCAGCTCCCAGGTCAGGCGGCCCCATTCGCCATGGCGCTCGCAGCGCGCGAAGGCGGTCATGCTCCGGATCATCTCAAGTTCCCTGTCCCGTCGGCCGATGAACAATGCAATGGCCTCAATGGTAAGCGCATTGTGCGGACGGCGAAACCGGCGCGCATGTCCACAGGCGGCACCGCGCATGCCCCCCGACCCGAATTGGATCTTATGATCAGGAAGTTGAAGAGCCTGCCCGCTGGCACGGTACTGGACCAGTATCGCATCAGCAAGACCCTGGGCGGGGGCGGTTTCAGTGTCGTGTACCTGGCAACCGAGCAGTCCAGCGGCACGCCGGTGGTCATCAAGGAGTACATGCCGGGCGCCCTGGCCGTGCGGGCCAAGGACCTTACCGTGCGGGCGCGCAGCGAAGCGGAATCCGACCGGTTCCATCGCGGCCGTATGCTGTTCTTTCAGGAAGCCAGCACCCTGGCCACCCTCAAGCATCCCAATATCGTCAACGTACGGAGCTTCTTCCGGGCCAACGGTACCGTGTATATGGTCATGGAGTACCAGGAGGGCAGGAACCTGGAGGCCTATATCCGGGGCCGGCGCGGAAAGCTCAGCGAACGGTTCCTGCAGACCGTGTTCCCGCCCCTGCTGGACGGCCTGGAGCTGATCCATTCCCGGGACCTGCTGCACCTGGACATCAAGCCGGGCAACATACACATACGGCCCGGCGGACAGCCCCTGCTGCTGGATTTCGGCGCCGTTCACGGCTTCCCGCAAAGCCGCATGGAACAGCCCGGGCAGGTGATCAGCCCCGGCTACTCGCCCATCGAGCAATACGACAAGTACGGCTACGTGGGTCCGTGGACGGACATCTACGCCCTGGGCGCCACCATCCGCACCTGCATCGAAGGCCGCCCGCCGCCACCGGCCAGGGACCGCTACCTCACCGATGCGCTGCGCCCCGCCAAGACAGCGTTCCGCAAGCGCTACCCGGACACGCTGCTGGCCGCCCTGGACTGGGCGATGGAAGTGGATCCCCTGCTGCGACCACAGAGCGTCGGGGAGTTCCGCGCGGCGCTGGGAACCGAAGCGCCCAATGATCTGCCGACGGCCGCCATGCGCAGCTATCCGGCCGGAGCCTAGGGGACCGCCCCGTGCGGTACGAACTGGGATTCGCCAGCCGGCTGGGCGACCGCGCCAGCAACCAGGACCGGTGCATCGCCCGGGAGCGCAAATCCGCCGTCCTGCTGGTGCTCGCCGACGGCATGGGAGGACATGCGGGCGGCGATCTGGCGGCCCAGAAGCTGGTGGACGAGTATGGGCGGCGGTTCGAGGCCTCACACCTGCCGCTGCCCGACCCGACGGCCTTCCTGCGCTCCACCCTGGAGCATGCCCACGGGGTCATACTCGAGGCCGGACAGGCCCATCACCCCCCCATCCAGCCGCGCACCACGGCGGTGGTCTGCCTGATACAGCACGGCCATGCCCACTGGCTGCATGTCGGCGACAGCCGGCTCTACCTGCTGCGCAACGGGCATATCGTGACGCGCACCAAGGACCACACCTTCGTGGAGGACATGCATCAGCAGGGCATGCTGACCGCAGAGGAAATCGCCCGCCACCCCATGCGCAACTACGTCACCCGATGCGTGGGCGGCACCCTGGAGTCGCCGCTGCCCACCTTGGGAGTACCGGTCAGCCTGCAGCCCGACGACCTGCTGCTGTTGTGTTCCGACGGGCTCTGGTCGGCTCTGTCCCAGGACCGGATCGAAGCGCTGGCCGACAACGCGGACCTCGCGGCGGGGCTGGATACCCTTTCCGAGTCCGCCCAGCGCGCCAGCTACCCCCACAGCGACAACATCACCGCTGTCGCCCTGCGTTGGCACGACGACCAGGATGCCACCCGCGCGCCGGCCGGCCAGGACAGCCGCGGCCGGACCCGGCGGCCGCCGGACCGGCTCACCAGTGCGATCGCAGAGATTCACCGCGCTATCCGCAAGTACGGTACCGAAATGCAGGACTGACGCTTTAGGCGCACACGGTCCGCGGGCTTATAATGCCGTTTTTGCCACGCAACCGAGGAGCCCCTATGCGCCCCAGCCAACGCGCGCCCGACCAACTGCGCCCCGTGCGGATCACCCGCAGCTACACCAAGCACGCCGAAGGGTCGGTACTGGTGGAATTCGGTGACACCCGGGTCCTGTGCAACGCCAGCGTGGTCGAGCAGGTACCCCGTTTCCTCAAGGGCAAGGACCAGGGCTGGGTCACCGCCGAGTACGGGATGCTGCCCCGCTCCACCGGCTCGCGCATGGACCGGGAGGCCGCCCGCGGACGCCAGGGCGGCCGCACCCTGGAAATCCAGCGCCTGATCGGCCGCTCCCTGCGGGCGGTGGTGAACCTGAAGGCCCTCGGCGAGCGCTCCATCACCATCGACTGCGACGTCATTCAGGCCGACGGCGGCACCCGTACGGCCAGCATCACCGGCGGCTACGTGGCGCTGGCCGATGCCATCGCCCACCTGCGCGCCACCGGCGCACTGAAGAAGGACCCGCTGCTCGGTCAGGTCGCTTCGGTATCGGTGGGCGTCTACAAGGGCATGCCGGTGCTGGACCTGGATTACGCCGAGGACTGCAGCGCCGAAACGGACATGAACGTGGTGATGACCGACAGCGGGCAGTTCATCGAGGTGCAGGGCACCGCCGAAGGCCATCCGTTCAGCCAGGACGAGTTGCTGGCCATGCTGGGCCTGGCCCGCAGCGGCATCGAACGGCTGGTAGAAGCCCAGCGCACGGCGCTGGCGGAAACGCCGGCATGAAGACCGTGGTGCTGGCCAGCGGCAACCCGGGCAAGGTGCGCGAGATCAACCAGTTGCTCGAGGGCCACGACCTTCAGGTGGTACCCCAGTCCCAATACGCGGTACCGGAGGCGGAGGAGACCGGCCTGACCTTCGTGGAAAACGCCATCCTCAAGGCCCGCAACGCCGCCCACCACACAGGCCTGCCCGCCATAGGCGACGACTCGGGCATCGAGGTGGACGCCCTGAACGGCGGGCCCGGCATTTACTCGGCCCGCTATGCCGGCAGCGGCGCCAGCGATCAGGACAACGTGCACACGCTGCTGGCCGCACTGGAAGGCGTGGAGGAAGGGGCCCGCACGGCGCGTTTCCAATGCGTCATGGTGTACCTGCGTCATGACGCGGACCCCACGCCCCTCATCTGCCAGGGCACCTGGGAAGGTCGGATTCTGAGCGCGCCCCGCGGCGACAACGGCTTCGGCTACGATCCGGTATTCTACGTCCCCACCCACGACTGCTCGGCCGCCGAGCTGCCGGCGGAAATCAAGAACCGGCTGAGCCACCGCGGCCAGGCGCTGACCAAGCTGGTCCGGGCTCTGGGATAGGCATGGTGGATCGGCCGCCGCCCCTTCCCGGCCCACGCCCGGCTTCGCCGCGGCCGCCGAACGGTCGTCGCGCAGGAAAGGTTTAACGATGCAGGGCCACTGGTGGAGCGAATACGGCAGCGACATCATCAGCTTCGGCACCAGCGTCGCCCTGCTGGCCGGCTACCATCTGTATCTGGCGTACCGGCTGCGTCACGACTCCTCCTATACCATCCAGTCCATCAATCGGGCCGCCCGTACGGCCTGGGTGGAAAACATCATGGACGGCGACGGCCAGGCCATCGTGGGCGTGCAGACCCTGCGCAATTCCACCATGGCGGCCACCTTCCTGGCCTCCACCGCCGTGCTGCTGATCATAGGCACCCTGACCCTGACCGAACAGGCCGACAAGCTGGCCGCCTCGTTCCACACCATCAGCGTGCTCGGTTCCCGCCACCCGGGCCTGTGGGTGGCGAAATCCCTGCTGCTGGTGGCCGACTTCTTCGTCGCCTTCTTCAGCTTTTCCATGTCCATCCGCATGTTCAACCATGTGGGCTACCTGATCGGCGTGCCGACGGAACGAAGGCCCAAGGCCCTCACGGCGAAACGCGTGGCGATCCACCTGAACCGCGCAGGCGGCTACTACAGTCTGGGCATGCGGGCCTACTACGTTTCCGTACCTCTGGTATTCTGGCTGTTCGGCCCCCATCTGATGCTGGGGGCAACACTGGTGTTGATCGCGGTGCTCTACAAGATCGACCGGGCGCCCCCGACCCACTGAGGCGACGACACTCCGAACTACCCGCTGATGAACCGGTAGCACGCAATGCACAAGCTGTCCCACGTCCCGATTGCCATTAGTCTGTGCCTGGTCCTGGGCGCGCCCGCCCTGGCCGCCGAGCCCACCGACGCCGCCAAGGAGCTGGCGACCATTTCCGCCGCCGCGAAGAACGAGAATCCCAGCGCCCAGCTGCTGCTGGGCCTGGCTTATCTGGAGGGCCGCTACGGCCTGCAGCCCGATCCCGGGAAGGCAGCGTTCTGGCTCACCCGCGCGGCCCGCGACGGCCAGCCCTACGCCCAGCAGCTGGTGGGTGATCTGTATGCCCAGGGCAAGGGCGTCGGCAAGGACCCTGCCCACGCCGTCTACTGGTGGAAGAAGTCGGCCGCCGCCGGCAACGCCAAGGCCCAGTACGAGCTGGGACGCGCCTACCTGCACGGCGAGGGCACACCGCGCAAGCCTTCCCAGGCCGCGCACTGGCTCACGCTCTCCGCCCAGCAGGGCAACGCGGACGCGAAGTTCCTAATCGGCAAGATGTACTATCAGGGCTTCGGCGTCCCCCAGGACAAGGAACTGGGCCGCAGCTGGTTGGAACGGGCGGCCGCCCAGGGCGATTCGGATGCCATCAAACTGCTGCATGCCATCAGTGAAATGGGCCAGCAGACCTCGGCCACCTACCGCGAGTCCGCCGAGGCCCTCAAGCGCCGGGCACACAATGGCGATGCCCAGGCCCAGTACGAACTGGGCCTGCGCTACGAAAGCGGCGCCTGGGACGTGCTGGCGAACAAGGACAAGGCCCTGTATTGGCTGAAGCGCGCCGCAGATGCAGGCAATCGCCACGCCATGGCGGCGCTGGCCCATGTGTACGACCAGGGGCTGCTGGGCGTGAAAGCCGACCCCGCCAAGGCGGCAGACTGGCGCCGCAAGGCCACCGCCGCGCCGCCGTCGCGGCCCTGAACCGTCGGTGTGCGCCGATCGTCGGGCTGCACTGCATCCCGGCCGCGCCCCGGCCCCTTTAGCGGTAGACTTATGTTCCGATTCGACGCTCTGCCCCCCCTCGCCCTGTACGTGCACCTGCCCTGGTGCGTACGCAAGTGCCCGTACTGCGACTTCAACTCCCACGAACTGAAGACGGACCTTCCCGAACAGGCCTATGTGGATGCCCTGCTTGCCGACATCGAGTTCGAGCTGCCGGCCATCTGGGGCCGCGTGGTCCAAAGCATCTTCATCGGCGGTGGCACACCGAGCCTGTTTTCGCCGGAGGCCATCGATCGACTGCTCGCCGGGGTACGCAGCCGGCTGCGCTGCAAACCGGCCCTGGAAATCACGCTGGAGGCCAATCCCGGCACCGTGGAGCAGGGCCGGTTCGCCGAATATCGCGCCGCCGGGGTCAACCGCCTGTCCATCGGCGTGCAGAGTTTTCAACCCGACCAGCTGGAACGCCTGGGGCGCATCCACGACCGGCGCGAGGCCATTCGGGCGGCGGAGAGTGCCCACTACGCGGGCCTGGACAATTTCAACCTGGACCTGATGTTCGGCCTGCCGGATCAAAGCCTGGGGGCGTGTCTGGCCGATGTGTCGATCGCGGTGGATCTGGAGCCGGCCCATATATCCTTCTACCAGCTCACCCTGGAACCCAATACCCGCTTTCATCGCTATCCGCCCGCACTCCCCGAGGAGGACATCGTCTGGTCCATGCAGGAGCAGGGCCGGACCGCGCTGGAGGCGGGCGGCTATACTCAGTACGAGATTTCCGCCTATGCGCGCCCCGGGCGCCGATGCGATCACAACCTCAACTACTGGCGCTTCGGCGATTATCTCGGAATCGGTGCCGGCGCCCACGGAAAGATCACGGACGCCCAGCGCCAGGCGGTAACCCGGCGCTGGAAGCTCAAGCATCCCAGGGATTATGTGGAGCGGGCGGGAACCATGGAGGCGGTGGGCGGCGAATCCCTGCTGCGGCCCGTCGACGCCGTGCTGGAGTTCATGATGAACGGCCTGCGGCTGAACGAGGGCTTCACCGCCAGTCAGTTCAAGGCGGCCACGGGTCTGCCGTTGGAGACCGCCGCCGCGGCGATCGATCAGGGGCTGACGGCCGGGCTGCTGGAACGGCACGGCACGGATGGCCTGCAGGCCAGCGTCACAGGCAGGCAATATCTGAATGATCTGCTTGCGCTGTTCCTGCCCGAGGAAGGCGCCGATGATCGAAGAGATACAGGTTGACTGCCCCTACTGCGGCGAAGGCTTCGAAACCGCCGTCGATTGTTCGGCCGGAAGCTCCGATTACATCGAGGACTGCCCGATCTGCTGCCGACCCATCGAATTCCACGCCGAAGTGGACGGCGCGGGCGCGCTGCTGACCATCAGCACGCGACGGGACGATGACTGATTACCATCCCATCGACTGCGCCCTCTACAGCCGCTACGAAGTTGCCATCATGCATCGGGAACGACTCCGGGTATGCTGGCGCGACCCGGACGGGTTCACCCACCTGGAAATTCTGCAACCGAAGGATCTGCAGACGCGATCGGGCGCCGAGTACCTGATCGCCATGGGAGCCGACAGCCGGCGACTGGAATTGCGCCTGGACCACATCGTGGAGGCCACGCCCCTGGAAGGCGACTAGTGGTCCTGTGGCGGCAACCTTCGTCAGTGCAGAATTTGGTTGCCGCTCGTCAACTGAGGCAGGTCGGCACGCAAACCCTGTGAATCACACCGCCTCCCCAAAAAGATCGTGCTCGTCCGCATCGGTGATCCGCACCTGCGCGAATTCGCCCACCCTGAGGCGGTCATCGCTAACGTACACGCAGCCGTCGATCTCCGGCGCATCGGCGGCGCTGCGGGCGATGGCACCCTCTTCATCCACATCATCGACCAGTACCGTCATGGTCTGCCCGACACGCCGGCGCAGGCGGTTCGCACTGATCCCGGCCTGCACCTCCATGAACCGCTCCAAGCGCTCCTGCTTGACCTCTTCCGGCACCGGATCGCCGAGTTCATTGGCTGCCGCCCCGGCCACCGGCGAGTAGGTGAAACACCCCACCCGGTCCAGCTGCGCGTGGTGCAGAAACTCCAGCAGCTGCTCGAAATCCGCTTCGGTTTCCCCCGGGAAGCCCACGATGAACGTACTCCGCAGAGTCAGCTCGGGACATTGGGCGCGCCAGGACTCGATGCGCCGCAAGGTATCCTCGGAAGCCGCGGGACGCTTCATCGCTTTGAGTATGCGCCGGCTGGCATGCTGTAGGGGAATGTCCAGGTACGGCAGGACCCGTCCCTCCACCATCAGGGGAATGACGTCGTCTACGTGGGGATAGGGATACACGTAATGGAGCCGCACCCAGACCCCCAGCTCGCCCAAGGCGGCCGCCAACGCCGCGAAGCGAGTCTTCAGGGGCCTGCCCCGCCAGAATCCGGTGCGATAGCGGGTGTCGACCCCGTAGGCGCTGGTGTCCTGGGACACCACCAGCAGTTCGCGCACGCCGGCGTCCACCAACCGCTCGGCCTCCTCCATGACATCCCCCACCGGCCGGCTCACCAGGTCACCCCGCAGGGCGGGAATGATGCAGAAGGTGCAGCGGTGATTGCAGCCCTCGGAGATCTTCAGGTAGGCGTAGTGGCGCGGGGTGAGCTTGATACCCTGGGGCGGAACCAGGGCGGTGAAAGGATCGTCCGGTGGCGGCAGGTGCCGATGGACGGCCTCCATCACCTGTTCGTAGGCATGGGGACCGGTGATGGCCAGCACGTTGGCGTAGCGTTCCCGAATGCTGTCCGCCCGCGCCCCCAGGCAGCCGGTAACCACCACCCGGCCGTTCTCCGCCATGGCCTCCCCGATGGCTTCCAGTGATTCTTCCACCGCGCTGTCGATGAACCCACAGGTGTTCACCACCACCAGGTCCGCTTGCCGGTAGCTTCCCACCACACCGTAGCCCTCGGCCCGCAGACGGGTGAGGATGCGCTCCGAATCCACCAGTGCCTTGGGGCACCCCAGGCTCACGAAGCCCACCTTGGGCTCACTGCCGGCCATCTTCAAGCACTCCGACAACGACTGAAAAAATGCCGATCAGACAGAAACATATTACTCAACAGGGGATTTCTTATGCACATTTCCATCTACAGCGTCCGAGAGCGGTCAGGACCAGGGGCAGAGTGACACCAAAATGGAACACCGGGCGATAACCACATGTTTCCCATCAACTTCCACACAAAACCGGAGACTGAACACAAGAGCGTGGCCGGAACGGGCACATGGCCGGCAACCCCTCGTCCCGAGTTAATCCACAAAGTTATCCACAGCTTCTGTGGATAACCGCCGCCCGCGCGCGGCGACACCGTTCATCGCCTGTGCTATGGTTATTCAGGAAGTGAACAACAATAACAGACCGTGGAGCACCACGGTATCAGCATCGGAGGTAGCCATGAACGACAATGGCGGCCACATAGATTTCGAACACTGGGCAGCACTGGCGGCGTCCGACCCGGAAGCCTTCGAAGCGCAGCGAGCCCAGGTCATCGACGCGGCGATCCGCCGCGCTCCCCGTCCAAAGCAGCAGCGCCTGCGGGGCCTGCAATGGAAGCTGGATCAGGTACGGCAGCTCTCCGGCACACCCATGGCGGCCTGCCTGCGGATGAGCAACATGATGTGGGATTCGGTCCTCAAGGAAGGCGGGCTGCTGGACGCTTTCGAGGCCCTGGGCCATGCCAAGCCAGTCGCGCCCCGGCCCAAGGCCGACATCCTCCGGCTCGATCCGAACCGCCGCAGGGACTTGTCGTAACCCGGCATCATCCCGTATCATTCCGCTTCTTGGATTGGGGACGCCTGCAAAACGTCCCGAGGCTATGCGCTGGATGCAGCGCCCCGAGGTAACAACCATGAAGCCGGAAATTCATCCCGAATACACGCAGGTCACGGTCACCTGCAGCTGCGGCAATTCGTTCGAGACCCGCTCCACGGCAGGCCATGATCTGCAGGTTGAAGTGTGCGCCGCATGCCACCCGTTCTATACGGGTAAGCAGAAGATCCTGGACACCGGCGGCCGCGTCGACAAGTTCCGTCGCAAATACGGTCTGAACAAATAGCGCCGAGTGTGACCCATCATCGGCGTCAGGAAGGGGCGTTCCGCCAGCGGGACGCCCTTTTTTCGTTCTGGCGGCGAGCCCTGCTCGCCGCCGTCACGGCGCTTTGTGCCGCGTCGGCATCCGCCGCCGCCCTCTGCCCTCCGGATCACATCGACGAACAGGCGCGGGTCACCTACGTGTACGACGGTGACACCGTGTTTCTCGCCAACGGACAGCACCTGCGGCTTGTCGGTCTCGACACGCCGGAGATGGGCCGCGACGGGACCGCCAACGAGCCCTACGCCGTGGCCGCCCGGGATCGCCTGCGTCAGCTGCTGTTCACCCACCACGAGCGCCTGAATCTGCGCTTCGGCCAGCAGCGCCGGGACCACTACGGGCGAATGCTGGCCCACGCCTTTCTGGAGGATGGCAGCAGCGTGACCGCCAGCTTGCTTCGCGCGGGGCTGGCCACCACGCTGGTGATTCCGCCGAATGTGTGGAATGCCCGCTGCTATGCCGCGCAGGAACGCATCGCCCGTCAGGCCCACCGGCGCATCTGGAGCCTGGCGACCTACCAGCCCAAAGACAGCGCGACGTTGCCGAGAACCACGCGCGGTTTCCGCGTGGTCCGCGGACGGGTGGTACATATCGGCCACAGCGCCCGCGCCCTGTGGCTGGACCTGCAGGGCCGCTTCGGCGTGCGCATCGACCGCCGGGACCTGCCCTATTTCACCAACCCGCCGCTGGAATCGCTGCAGGGACAGACGATAGAAGTGCAGGGACTGGTCTACGAACGCCGCCGCGAGCTGCGTATGCAGGTGCGCTACCCCACGGCCTTGCATGTAGTGGACAGCCGGAGCCTGCCTGCCGGCGCGCACCGGTAGTACACTTGAATGCAACGGGCCGGACGTGAAACCAGCCGTTCCGGACCGTCGCGGCATTTGCGCGGGCGCATCGCCATGGCGATGCGCTCCGGTATCGACGGGGGCACCATCGCGTCCTCGGGCGATGTCGCCAGGGGCCGAGCCATCGATCGGGTTCCGCGAACTGCAACATTCCGTTCAACTGCATCATGGAGGCGCTTCCCGGGGAAGCTGACACGAGCAATGTCCCACGACTTCAAGCAAGCCGCCCTGGAGTACCACGAGCATCCCGTCCCCGGGAAGCTGAGCATCCAGGTCACCAAGCCCTGCGAGACCCAGCGCGACCTGTCCCTGGCCTACACGCCGGGGGTCGCCGAACCGGTGCGCGCCGTTCATGCCGACCCCGAAGCGGCATACCGTTACACGGCCAAAGGCAATCTGGTCGCCGTGATCACCGACGGCAGCGCCGTACTGGGGCTGGGTAACGTGGGCGCCCTGGCGGGCAAGCCGGTCATGGAAGGCAAGGCGGTACTGTTCAAGCGCTTCGCCGGCGTTGATGTGTTCGACATCGAAGTGGATGCGGCAAGCCCGGAGGCCTTCGTGGACACGGTGGCCAGCATCGCGTCCGGCTTCGGGGGCATCAACCTGGAAGACATCGCCGCGCCCCACTGCTTCGCCGTGGAACAGGCCCTCAAGGAGCGCCTGGACATTCCGGTGTTCCATGACGACCAGCACGGAACCGCCATCATCATCGCCGCCGGACTGCTCAACGCCCTGGAATTGCAGGGCAAACGGATCGAGGACGCCAGCATCGTCTGTCTCGGGGCAGGTGCGGCAGGTATCGCGTCCATGCACCTGCTCGCCGCCCTGGGTGCGAAGCGCGAAAACATCCTCATGGTGGACCGCAAGGGCGTGCTGCATACCGAACGCACCGACCTGAATCCCTACAAGGCCGACTGCGCGACCGCCACCGACAGGCGCAGCCTGGCCGACGCCATGCGCGACGCCGACGTCTTCATCGGCGTATCCGGCCCCGACCTGCTGAGCGCCGACATGCTCGCCTCCATGGCGCCCAAGCCGGTGGTATTCGCCCTCTCCAATCCCGACCCGGAAATCGACCCCGAGCTGGCCCTGTCCGTGCGCGATGACCTGATCATGGCAACCGGGCGCAGCGACTACCCCAACCAGGTCAACAATGTGCTGGGGTTTCCCTTCATATTCCGGGGCGCCCTGGACGTACGGGCCCGCGGCATCAACGAAGCCATGTACCTGGCGGCCGTTCATGCGCTGAGGGCGCTGGCCCGCGAGCCCGTGCCTGCGGAAGTGCTCGCCGCCTACGGGCTCACCGAGCTCGAGTTCGGACCGGACTATATCCTGCCGACGCCTTTGGACCCGCGCCTGATCGAACGGGTGCCTCCGGCAGTGGCCCGAGCCGCTGTGGAGACCGGCATGGCCCGGCATGGCTACCCTGAGCACTACCCTGACTGAAGCCCGGACGTCGAGCGCAAGGCCGAAACCGACCGCCAGCGGCGGGGGAGGAATGCCATGAGCGAGCGAAAGGTAATGCTCAGCGATCCGCTCAGCGGGAAGCAGATCGAATTACCGGTGTTGGAAGGGACGTTCGGCAACCGCGCCGTCGACGTCAGCGGGCTGTACCGCGAGCTCGGCTACACCACCTTCGACCCGGGCTTTCTGTCGACGGCCAGTTGCTCGAGCCGCATCACCTACATCGACGGGGAAAAGGGGGTGCTGCTGTACCGCGGCTACCCGGTTGAGCAACTCGCCGAACACAGCGAGTTTCTCGAGGTGGCCTATCTGTTGCTGTACGGGGAGCTGCCCGCCGGACCGCAACTCGACGAGTTCCGGCACCTCATCCTGCATCACACCATGTTCAACGAGAACCTGCGGCGCTTCTACAGCGGCTTCTATTACGACGCCCATCCGATGGCCGTAATGGTGGGCGTCGTCGGTTCGCTGTCGGCCTTCTACCACGACTCCACGGACGTCAACGACCCTCGCCATCGGGAAATCAGCGCCCATCGTCTGATAGCCAAGATGCCGACCATCGCCGCCGCCTGCTACAAGCAGTCCGTGGGCGAGCCGTTCATCTATCCGCGCAACGATCTGAGCTACTGCGGCAACCTTCTGCAGATGATGTTCGGGGTTCCCTGCGAGCCGTACCGGGTCGATCCGGTGGCCGAACGCGCCATGAACATATTGTTCATCCTGCACGCCGATCACGAACAGAATGCCAGCACGGCCACCGTCCGTCAGGCCGGCAGTTCGGGCGCCGACCCGTTCGCCTGCATCGCCGCAGGCATCGCGTCGCTGTGGGGCCCGGCCCACGGGGGCGCCAACGAAGCGGTGCTCACCATGCTGGAGGAAATCGGCGAAGTGAAGAACGTCCCCCAGTACATCGCCCGCGCCAAGGACAAGAAGGACCCCTTCCGGCTGATGGGCTTCGGGCACCGCATCTACAAGAACTACGATCCACGCGCACGCATCATCAGACAGGTCTGTCACGAAGTCCTGGAAAAGCTCGGCAACAGCGACGATCCGCTGTTTGAGCTGGCAATCCGGCTGGAAGAAATCGCCCTGCAGGACGAGTACTTCATCGAGCGCAAGCTGTATCCCAATGTGGATTTCTACTCGGGAATCATCTACCGCGCACTGGGCATTCCCAGCAACATGTTCACGGTCATGTTCGCCATCGCACGCACCGTGGGCTGGGTGTCGCACTGGATGGAAATGATGGGCGAACCTTCCACGCGCATCGGCAGACCGCGCCAACTGTACGAAGGCAGCGGGCGGCGCGACTACGCGCCGATCGAGCGCCGAACCGGGCCGTCCGAAACCGACTGACGTTCAGCCTTCGTCCAACAGCGCGTCCAGCGCAGTCAGAGTCGCTCTGCGCATTGGCTTGCCGTCCAGGCTGCTGCGCGGTGCTTCGCGCAACCCGTCCAACGGGAAGACCGTCAGTTCCAGCACATGCTCGCCCGCCACCAGACGAAAACCGGGGAAATGGCGGTATTCGTTGCGCCCGACCTTCAAACGCCGCTCGGCGTTCTCGAACGGAATGTCCGATTGCATGAGAAACAGGGCCACCTCTTCCGGCGTGTCTGCGAACAGATGCAGGTCGACGTCGGAGTACTGTCCGGCCGAGCCGCTGAGTACGGCGCCCACCAGGCGCGGCTCGAAGCGCGACAGAAACTGCATGGCCTCCCGAGCGGCCAACCGCAGGGAACGCAGATATTCGGGCTGGGAGTCGGACTGGAACAGCCGCTGATACTGCTGCAGGGCCTCCTCGATCTCCACGTTGCGCGGCATGTTCTGGGTCTCGCGCGCGCCAAGATGGGCAGCCGCCTTGCGCTTGGCCGCGTAGTAGTCGCGCACCCCCTCCTCCACCATCACCCGCGCCGCCTCCTGGGCGATTCGCTGGCGCATCTGCAGGTCCCGGCTGGTTTGTCTGGCACCCATAGGCGCTGCCCCCTGGATTGCACCATTAACGGCGACCGATCCGAACCGTCGTGTCGTGGCCCGACGGGCACGGGGCGACAGCGGAAACGAACAGCCGCCTAGAACAAATGTCCCGGTACGGCCGGACCGGATCCTCCCACCTCGCCCGCCGACGTGGACGGTGCCGTCTTTTTCGGCACATCGGCGACCCGGAAGGTCTCGAATATGGCGTCGCCCTGGCCGGGCCGGGCCAGCAGCCCGGTGGCCGGATCGATGCGCACGGTCACCAGCCCCGGCGGTTCCTCCATGCGTTGCGCCGGCAGGCCCTTGAGGGCCGCACCCATGTAGCCCATCCATGCGGGCAGCGCCGCAATCGCCCCGGTTTCGTGGGAACCCAGCGGCTGAACCTGGTCGAAGCCGACCCACGCCGCGGCCACCAGCGCCCGGTCGAATCCGCAGAACCAGGCATCCTGCTGGTCGTTGGTGGTGCCGGTCTTGCCCGCCAGGTCGGTGCGGTGCAGCGCCAGGGCATGACGGCCCGTGCCGTGACGGATCACGTCTTCCATCATCGATGTCATGATGTAGGCGTTCTGGGCCGATATGACCCGCTTGGCCAGGTGCAGGGGCGGCCTGGGAGGTCCGACCAATACCTGGGGCTGAGCGGTGTCGGCCGACGTCTGCGCGGTTGTGCCGGCTGCCACGGCGGCACTTGGGGCGCCGCCGCCGGACGACCGTGGTTGTCCTTCCGCCGCCTCACACTCGGCACACACCACGGCGGGATCGGCCCGGAAAACCACATTGCCGCTTTCGTCCACGATGGACTTGATGAGGTACGGCTCGACCTTGTAGCCGCCGTTGGCGAACACCGAATACCCGGTGGCCATCTGAAGCGGGGTGACGCTGGTGCTGCCCAGTGCCAGCGACAGGTTGTGGGGAAGCTGTTTGGGATCGAAGCCGAAACGCTGCGCGTACTGAGTCGCATAGTCCACGCCGATACGCTGCAAAAGGCGCACCGCAACCAGGTTGCGCGAATCGACCAGGCCGACGCGCAGGCGCGTGGGTCCGAAGAACAGACCGCTGTAATTCTCGGGACGCCAAGTGCCTTCAAGACCCGCCGAATCCTGGAACACCACCGGCGCATCGTTGATGAGAGTGGCCGCCGTGTAGCCCTTGTGCAAGGCCGCCGAATAGATGAACGGTTTGAAGCTGGAACCCGGCTGGCGCTCCGCCTGGGTGGCGCGATTGAATTTGCTGCGGTAGTAGTCGAAACCGCCCACCAACGCAACGATGGAACCGTCGTCGGGGCGCAGGGATACCAGCGCACCCTCCACGGTGGGGACCTCAGCGAGCTTCCAGTGGCCGTCATCCAGCTTTTTCAGACGCACGATGTCGCCGGCCTTCAACACATCCGCCGCCTTCGTGGGCGCCGGGCCGCGTCGGTTTACGTCGATGTAGCGACGCGCCCAGGAGATACCGTCCCAGCCGAGCGTCGCTTCGCTGCCGTCGGCCAGGCGCAGCTTGGCGGAACGCTCGGCCACCTGAAGGACGAGCGCCGGCTGCAGCCCCCCGACGGTGGGAATCTCCTCCAGCAGCTGCTCCTGAGCATCGCTATTCGGATAGTTGGCGAGGTCCACCTGGCGCTCCGGACCGCGATACCCGTGACGCCAGTCGTACTGCACCAGGGCGTTGCGCAGGGCGTTGGTGGCATCCTTCTGCCGCGAAGCCTCGATGGTCGTATAGACCTTGTAGCCGTCCGTGTACGCCGCGTCTCCGTAACGCTGAACCATGTCCGCACGGACCATCTCGGCCACGTAGGGGGCGTGCACCTGTATGGCCGGCGCATGTAGCGTTGCGGAATCGTCTTCCGCCAGCGCCTTCTTGTAGGTGGCGTCGTCGATGAAGCCCAGGTCGTGCATGCGCCCCAGCACGTAGTTGCGCCGCTCGCGGGCACGGCTGGGATCGGTGATGGGGTTGTAACGCGACGGCGCCTTGGGCAGACCCGCGATCATCGCCATCTCGCCCACGGTGAGCTGGTTCAGAGGCTTGCCGTAGTACACCTGGGCGGCGGCCCCGATCCCGTAGGCCCTGTGCCCCAGATAGATCTTGTTGAGGTACAGCTCCAGCACCTGCTGTTTGGTGAGCTCGCGATTGATCTTCAGAGCGAGAAAGATTTCCCGAAGCTTGCGCAGGTAGGTCTTCTTGCGACTCAGGAAGAAGTTGCGGGCCACCTGCATGGTGATGGTGCTGCCGCCCTGGCGCTTCTGGCCGGTGCGGATGAGCTCGATGGCCGCCCGCACCAGCCCCTTCACGCTGACCCCGGGGTGGTGGAAGAAGTTGGCGTCCTCCGCGGCCAGGAACGCCTTGATCTGCAGGGGCGGAACGTCTTCGTAGTCCACCGGGATGCGGCGTTTCTCGCCGTATTCGGCCATCAGCAGCCCGTCGCTGGTATAGACGCGCAGCGGCACCTGCAGCTGCACGTCTTTCAGGCGCTCAATATTCGGCAGCTGGGGTTCGATATACAGGTAGGCGACAGCGAACGCGACCATGCCGACGGCCGCCATGGCAACTACGGCGACCGCCGTATAGCGAAGTGCGCGAAAGAGTTTTCTCATGAATGCAGCTGGTTTGTGAATACGGTCATGGAATGGGGCTTAAAGAAAAGTATAAAACTTCCGATACTGTGAAACGAGACCTACGTGCAGACAAGGCACTTCGTTGACAAAGAGTTGGCGATGCCTTCTAATGCCGCAAAACATTTACGTGTTACAACCACGTAGATATAAAAGGAAAATTGCCGTGCAGCTCGCGCACCTTCTCCAAAGGACAAAGCCACCACTCGTCGGACTGGATATCAGTTCCACGGCTGTCAAGCTGCTGGAGCTCAGTCGCAGTGGTTCGCGCTACCGCGTGGAAAGCTACGCCGTCGAACCATTGCCGCCCAACTCCGTCGTGGAAAAGAGTATCACCGATGCCGAAGCGGTGGGCGATGCGATTCGCCGCGCCGTCAAACGCTCGGGCACGCGTGCGAAATTCGCGGCCGTGGCGGTGGCGGGGTCGGCGGTCATCACCAAAGTCATCCCCATGCCGGGCGCTTTGTCCGACGAGGAGATGGAAAGCCAGATCGAACTGGAAGCTGACCAGTACATTCCGTACCCCCTCGAAGAGGTCAACCTGGACTTCGAGGTGCTCGGGCCATCGGAGAAGAACCCCGATGCGGTGGACGTTCTGCTTGCCGCTTCCCGCAGCGAGAACGTGGACATGCGCGTCGCGGCGGTGGAAACCGGCGCCCTGACGGCGAAGATCGTGGACGTGGAGGCCTACGCACTGGAAAACGCGTTTGCCCTGCTGGCCGATCAGCTTCCTGACCAGGGCATCGAGCGGACCATCGCGGTGGTGGACGTGGGCGCGACCATGACCACCCTGAATGTACTGCACGACATGAAGATTATCTACACCCGCGATCAGGTGTTCGGCGGCAAGCAGCTGACCGAAGAGATCATGCGCCGCTACGGCCTGTCCTACGAGGAAGCCGGCATGGCCAAGCGCCAGGGCGGGTTACCCGACAACTACGGCCCCGAAGTGCTGGAACCCTTCAAGGAGGCCATGGCTCAGCAGGTCAGCCGGTCCCTGCAATTCTTCTTCTCCTCCAGCCAGTACAACAGCGTCGAGCACGTGGTGCTGGCCGGAGGCAGTGCGTCCATTCCCGGCGTGGATGAGCTCCTGCAGGAAAAGATAGGCGTGGAGACAACCATCGCCAATCCTTTCGCGAACATGTCGCTGGCGTCCCGGGTCAAGCCCCAGACCCTCAGCAACGACGCGCCGGCGCTGATGATCGCATGCGGGCTGGCATTAAGGAGTTTCGACTGATATGGCCCATATCAACCTGCTACCGTGGCGCGAGGAACTGCGCAAGCAGCGTCAGAAGGAGTTCGTCTTCCAGACGGGTGGGGCGGTAGCTATCGCCGTTCTGCTTCTGATGTTCGTCCACATGCGCATGAGCGCGATGGTCGAGGCCCAGCAGAGCCGCAATAGCTATCTAAACGCCCAGATCGCCCAGCTCAACAAGAAAATCCGGTCCATCAAGGACCTGGAAGAGACCAAGAAGAAGCTGCTGGCCCGCATGAATATTATCCAACGCCTGCAGCGCAGCCGACCGCAAAGCGTCCATCTGATGGATCAACTGGTGCGCACGCTCCCCGACGGGGTGTACCTGACCAGTATCACTCAGCATGGCGACGGCCTGACCCTGTCGGGAATGGCTCAGTCCAACGCCCGGGTGTCGGCCTACATGCGCAACATCGCCGGCTCCAAGTGGCTGACCGACCCGAAGCTGGATTTCATTGAGACCAAGGATGCGAGCCGGCGGCACCTGTCCAAGTTCACGCTCGAAGCGAAGCAGCAGGCGCCCAAGGAAAATGGCGACAAGACAGCCGTTGTGACGGGAGCGCGCCGATGAACCTGTCAGATATCAATGATCTGGATTTCAACAACATCGGGAGTTGGCCGACCGTCGCGCGTGCCGTGCTGATAGGCATCGTGTTCGTTGCCGTCCTCGGATTGGGCTACTGGTTCGACACCCAGAATCAACTCGACGAGCTGCGCCGGGCCCAGACCCACGAAACCGAGCTCAAGCATGTGTTCGAAACCAAGGCGGCAAAGGCCGCCAACCTGAAGGCCTATCAGGCCCAGCTCAAGGACATGCGCCACTCCTTCGGCGCCATGCTGCGCCAGCTCCCCAACAAGACCGAGGTCGCCGACCTGCTGGTGGACATCTCCCAGACCGGCCTGGCGAGCGGTCTGCATTTCGAGCTGTTCAAGCCCCAGGCGGAAGTTCCCAAGGACTTCTACGCGGAGCTGCCCATCAGCATTCGGGTGCGGGGCGATTACCACGAGTTCGGCGCCTTCGTAAGCGGTGTGGCGGCACTGCCCCGCATCGTGACCATTCATGACATCAGGATCACCCCTGCGAAGGACAAGAGCGGCCAGGGACCACTGGTAATGCAGCTGACCGCGAAGACCTATCGCTATATCGAGCAGGGAGGGAACCAGAAATGAAGCCGATCCCCGCTCGCGCCGCACTGAGAGGACTGCTGGTGCTGGCTCTGGGCAGCGGCCTGACCGCATGCGCCAGCAGCAACATGCAGGACCTGCACAGTTACGTGAAGCAGGTCGAGTCCCGCCAGCACTCGCGGATCGACCCGCTGCCGGAATTCCAGCCTTTCCAGACCTTCGTCTACCAGGACAAGAACCTGCGATCGCCGTTCACGCCGCCCACGTTCAACCGACCGGCAGACCTGGGCGGGCATAGCGACAATGGCATCCATCCGGATTTCAATCGGCCGCTGCAGCCGCTGGAGCAGTTCCCGTTGGATAGTCTGCGTATGGTGGGCACCCTGGCCCGCAACGGCAAGGACTGGGCGCTCGTACAGGACAGCACCGGCACCATTCATATGGTGCGCCCTGGGGATTATATGGGCCAGAATCGCGGCAAGGTCGTCCAGATCACTGAAGCGAAAGTAAAACTTGTAGAAATCGTACCGGATGGAATGGGTGGCTGGATGAAGCGCGACGCCGCCCTCGCATTGAGCGAATGATCCCATGGGGGAACACAGATGATTGTCACGTGCTACCTGGATAAAGTTTTCGGCTGGTCGGGGCTGCGCCTGCGCCGAAGGGAAAGAGGGCTGGGCTGGCTGGCCGGCGCGCTGATAGCGCTCGCGGCATTGCCGGCGTCGGCATGGGCCGCGGGTTCGAGCCCCAACACGCTCGAATCCATGAGCTATGCCAGTCTGCCGGGCAATCGCGTGCAGCTGACGCTGACCATGGCGAAGAAGGCCACCAAGCCACTGAGCTTCACCATCGACAAGCCGGCCCGCATCGCGCTGGACTTTCCGGCCACCAAGACGCACCTGGCCAAGCGCTATCAGCCCATCAACGTGGGCGTGACCAAGAGCGTGACGGCGGTGGAAGCCCAGGGCCGCACCCGCGTGGTGCTGGACCTGGTCGAGATGGTGCCGTACCGCACCCGCGTAGATGGCAACAAGGTCATCGTGACGATCCAGGATGCCGGTGCGGCAATGGCCGAATCCGAGTCCGCCAGTCAGGGCACTTCGCCTTCCGGGACGGCGGCCGGTTCCAACGACAGCATTGACGGCGTGACCTTCCATCGCGGCGAGGAAGGCCAGGGCCAGGTAGTGGTCAAACTGTCCGATCCGTCGACGCCGGTGGACATGAACCGCCAGGGCAACAAGATCGTCGTCAACTTCTTCAATGCATCGCTGCCGAAGAAGCTGGAGCGGCGTCTGGACGTGTCCGACTTCGCCACGCCGGTGCAGACCATCGACACATACCAGAAGGGCAACAACGTCCGTATGGTAATCACCCCCACCGGTGATTTCGACCAGCTGGCCTACCAGACCGACAACACCTTCACGGTGGAAGTCAAACCGGTCACCAAGGCACAGCAGCAGGCGGCCGCCAAGAAGAAGTTCAAGTACACCGGCCAGAAGCTGTCCCTGAACTTCCAGGACATCGACGTACGCTCCGTGCTGCAGCTGCTGGCGGACTTCACCGGCATCAACATCGTGGTCAGCGACAGCGTCAAGGGCAAACTCACCCTGCGCCTGAAGAACGTGCCCTGGGACCAGGCGCTGCACATCATTCTGCAGGCCAAGGGTCTGTCCAAGCGCCAGGTGGGCGACGTGATGTGGGTGGCGCCCAGCGAGGAAATGGCGGCCCGCGAGAAGCTGGAACTGCAGTCCAAGAAGCAGATCCAGGAACTGGCGCCGCTGGAATCTTCCTTCATCCAGATCAACTACGCCAAGGCCGCGGACATCGCCGCACTGATCAAGAGCAAGGGCAAGAACGGCTCGCTGCTGTCCAGCAGGGGCACGGTCAGCGTCGATCCGCGCACCAACACCCTGCTGGTGCAGGATACCGCCGACAAGATCGAGGAAATCCGCAAGCTGGTCGCGCGCCTGGACATTCCGGTGCGCCAGGTGCTGATCTCCTCGCGTATCGTGATCGCCAACAACAACTTCGCCCGGGACCTGGGCGTGAAGCTGGGGCTTTCCGCCAAGGGCACGCTGTCCGGCAACACCTACGGCATCCTGTCGGGCGGGCTGCCGGGCGACCTGAAGGTCGGCAACCAGGTGGTCGGCATCGAGAACCCGGCGGGCTCCGGCAACGAGGCATTGATGGTCGACCTGCCGGTGGCCAACCCGACCAGCGCCGTCGACCTGCTGGTGGGACGCATCGGCGAACGGCTGCTGCGCCTGGAGTTGAACGCCATGCAGGCCGAGAACCGCGGCCAGATCATCTCCAGTCCGCGGGTCATCACCTCCAACCAGAAGGAAGCGGTGATCGAATCGGGTGTGGAGATTCAGATCGGAAG
>Ga0307441_1000034_pt1 | contig 68265 bp, 66 predicted proteins | sample SalMarWE160420MG_FD_202149 | JGI IMG/M metagenome (GOLD analysis project Ga0307441, IMG submission 202149) | Salt marsh sediment microbial communities from the Plum Island Ecosystem LTER, Massachusetts, United States - WE1604-20 | ecosystem: Environmental > Aquatic > Marine > Intertidal zone >... | reverse complement strand
CATTATTAGCATTTGAGACATTAATAATAGTCTGGGGAATTATTCTAGGAATCAATGCTATTTATGTACAATCCAAAAATATTGTTTATTCAATCATCACTGGAATAATATTTAACGTTATTGTTTATTTCTCATTATATATTAATTCATTTTATTTATTCAAATAAATCAAATTATAAATATGTACATGGATATTTTAGAAAAAGATAAAAACCTTTTTTTATCTACTTACAACCGCTTACCATTAAATATAGATTTTGGACAGGGAGTTCATCTATTTGATAAAGAAGGGAATAGGTATCTGGATTTTTTCTCGGGTTTAGCTGTTAATGCACTTGGATATGCCCATCCCCGGATAGTTCAGGCTGTTGCAGATCAAATTTCAAAATTCGCTCACTTATCCAATAATTACATAACCGATATTCAAATAGAATTTACGGAACTTTTATTAAAGTATGCAAAAATGTCGAAAGCATTTTTAACAAACAGCGGCACGGAATCGATTGAAGGAGCAATTAAATTAATTAGAAAAAAATTCGGACCTGATAAAAAAATATTTGCTTTAACCGATTCTTTCCATGGAAGAACATACGGTGCTTTATCGTTAACCGGCCGGCAAAAATATAAAACCGGATTTGAACCGCTGCTGCCTAATATATCTTACATAAATTTTAATGATGTTGCTGACCTGGAAAAAAAGATAGATAATGATACTGCCGCAATTTTTTTAGAATTAATACAAGGGGAGGGAGGAATTAATTTAGTTTCGCAGGATTTAATCACAAAAATAATCGAGCTTAAAAAGAGATATAGCTTTTTAATTGTTGCGGATGAAATTCAAAGCGGAATTGGAAGAACAGGAAGGCCGTTTGCTTATAATCATTTTAATTTATCGCCGGATATCGTAGTTGTTGCAAAAGCCATAGGCGGAGGTTTACCGCTCGGTGCATTCTTGGTGTCACCGGAAATTTCCGATGTTTTTGAAATCGGGAAGCACGGAACTACTTTTGGCGGAAACCCGGTAAGCTGTGCCGCCGGCAAAGTGGTTTTGGAAGTGGTTTTCGAGTCTGGCTTAATGAATGAGGTTGCAGAATTAGGCGATTATTTCTTCAATCAGTTATTGGAAATCAAAAAAATGTTTCCGGGTGATATAAAAGACGTTAGAGGTAAAGGATTTATGATAGGGATTGAACTTAGTTATGAATGTTCGGATATTGTAAAAGAAATGAGAGAAAAAAAAGTATTGGTAAATTGTACAAATAAAAATGTAATTAGAATTTTGCCTCCTCTTATTTCAACAAAAAGCGACATAGATTTTTTCCTATTTAATTTACACGAGACTTTAAAAACCAAGAATAACAAATAATGGAATATAAAACCGATGTATTGATAATAGGCAGCGGAATTGCAGGTTTGTTTGCTGCTATTCGTATTTGCGAATTTGCCGATGTTATTATTGTTACTAAAAAAGAAAAAAATGAATCCAACACAAATTATGCACAAGGTGGAATAGCTTCGGTAATCGATCCGAATGATACTTTTGAAAAACACATAGAGGATACCTTGGTTGCAGGCGCTGGGTTATGCAGGCAAGAGACTGTTGAAATATTAGTTAAGGAAGGCCCGGATAGAATTAATGATTTGATAGATATCGGAACGGAATTTACAAGGAAAAACGGAAAACTGGATCTTGCTAAAGAAGGCGGACATTCTATGGCGAGAATAGTTCATGCTAAAGATTTAACCGGTAAGGAAATAGAAAGAGCTTTAATCGAAAAAGTTACTTTAACAAAAAACATAAAGATTTTAGAAAATTCTTTGGCTATCGATTTGATTACCGAACATAATGTTAAGCGGCTAAAAAATGAACCTTTAAAAAACAGAAACTGCTGGGGTGCATACGTTTTAGATTGTAATAAAAATGAAGTGAATAAAATTTCTTCCAAGGTTACTGTTTTGGCAACCGGAGGATTGGGACAGGTTTATTTGCATACCACTAATCCCGCTATCGCAACAGGCGACGGTTTTGCTATGGCTTACAGAGCGGGAGCTAAAATTGGAAACATGGAGTTTATTCAATTTCATCCAACCAGCTTTTATACGTCCGACAATAACAACTCCGGTAAAACCTCTTTCCTTATTTCCGAAGCCGTAAGGGGTTTCGGAGGAATTTTAAGGACCAAAGACGGAAATGAATTTATGGATAAGTACGACAGACGTAAAGAATTAGCACCCCGTGATATAGTTGCTCGTGCAATTGATAACGAGTTAAAAAAGAGGGGAGATGATTACGTATACCTTGATATAACACATCGAAAAAAAAATGAAATCTTGGATCACTTCCCGAACATATATAATAACTGCTTGAAAAACGGAATTGATATTACAAATGATTTTATTCCGGTTGTTCCCGCTGCGCATTATGCATGCGGCGGCATTTTAGTTGATAAATTTGCGAGAACATCTTTACGAGGTTTATATGCATGCGGCGAAGTAAGCATGACCGGTGTACATGGAGCAAACAGATTGGCGAGTAATTCTCTTCTTGAAGCCGTTGTATTTTCACATCGTGCATCTATCGATATTAAAAGCTACTTTAAGAAAAATAAGAGTAATATTCCTGCTATTCCGGATTGGGATGACTCGGGTGCTTTGTCTGCGGATGAGAAAATTTTGATTTCCCACAGCATCAAAGAAATTAAACAAATAATGTGGGATTATGTCGGAATAGTCCGTTCAAACCTTCGTTTGGAAAGAGCGGCAAGAAGGATACATAATATATTTTTAGAAGCGGAAGAATTATATAAAAGGACGAAAGTTTTTGAAGATATTTTAGAATTACGCAGTATAGCTGCTTGTGCGCATATGATTATTAAATCTGCCAAATTAAGAAAAGAAAGCCGTGGACTGCATTATAGTTTGGATTATCCTGGGCAGCTGCCTGAAAATAAAGTCAAAGATACTATTCTCCGAAATTTGAACCCTTAAAATTTTTTATCAGGTAGTCTTCAATCGCACCATAACGAATCCCTTTTGTACTAACCGTAACTTCATTTAAGTTTAATAAATTCATAATTGAAAATAATATCTGACTGCCTGCCAATAGTACATCTTCTCTTCCGTTTACAATGCTTTTATATTTTTGTTTTATTTCTTGAGAAGAAAGCATGCTTAAGGTTTCAATTATTTTTCCCATATCATAATGCTTTAAAAAAGCCCCTTCAATAAGCTCCTCATTATATTCGGATAGATTTTGATTTATACATGCCAGTGTTGTAGGTGTACCGGCAATAGCAATTACTTTATCGGGTTGAATTTCTTTTAAGGTAATTTCCATTAATTGCTGCTTTATGAATTTGGTAAAATCCATTCTCTCAGCATTGGTTGGAGGATTATTTTTAAAAAATTTTTCCGTCCCGCTGACTACACCGACATGGTAGCTTTGGATAAAATAAATTTTACTCTTTTTACCATAAATTAATTCAGTACTACCGCCGCCTATATCGATCACTAAAATTTTTGATGATTTATCGCAATTACTAGTTGCACCTAAAAATGAAAACCTTGCTTCCTCTTTTCCGGGGATAATGTTAATATTCAGGTCAAATTTTGTTTTAACTTCCTGTACTATTAAATTGCCGTTCGAAGCAATTCTGAATGCATTTGTTGCATTTACTAAAGTTAATTCACACTTATATTGAGCGATTATTTGATTATATTCCGTCAGAATCGAGTATAATTTTTCAATTTTATCATCCTTAATAGGTTGCCCGGGATTCAAACCTTCTCCGATTCTCGGTATTCTTTGAAGATTAAGTAATGATTTAACAGTTAAAGTAGATATGTCTACTTTTGCAATGAGAAGTAAAATGGTGTTTGTTCCTATGTCAATTGAAGCAATAATCATAATTTTTTTTTATTTTTAATTTATAATTTTTATGACATTTATGGAATCCATTAATAAATTTTCCAAATTAATTTTATATTTTTGCTTTACAAGCGGACTGTTATGGCTGGGAAGTTATATTACAAGATTAACCGTAGCTTATCAATTATTTCAAGGAAATTATTTTAATTTAAAATCATATATTACAAATCTTAATTTGTCAGGTATTTTAACAGCATTAAACGGAGAAATTCTACTCGAAGTATCATTATATATTTTGTTTATAATTACATTTTTAATATTTCTAATATCATCTAAAATAAGTTTAAAGCAAAATGGATGGTTATTTATAATTACGTTAATAGTATTTGTTACCTTTCCGTTTGAATTATATTTAATTACAATTGATTACAAAATACTAACGGAAGTTTATTCGGCAGGTTTTAATGCAAATCAGGTTTTAAACCTATATATCGAAAGATTTAAAGTGCTGGGAAGTTTTCCCATCATTGAAGTGCTTTGTTATTTTGCAGTTATATTTTTAATACTGTTTAAACCATTCAAGATGAAAGAAAAAATTTCTTATGAAAATTAAGGAAAAAGAATTTGAGGATATAATTCAAGACTTGAAATCCCTGGCTTCTCAGTTAGGTGCGGAAGTTAGGTTTGAAAAAGGGGACTTTAAGGGAGGTTATTGTATTTTAAAAGAAAGTAAAGTAATTGTGATAAATAAAATGGCAAATCTTCAAAGAAAAGTTATGATACTTTCAATGGCTTTAAAGGAACTTGGTATTGATGAAGTTTATCTTACGCCAAGGTTAAGAGAAATTATTGATGAAATGGCTGAATCAAAATGAAAATACTCATTATTAATGGTCCTAATTTAAATTTGTTGGGAGCACGAGATAAACAGCATTACGGTAATTTAACTTTAGCAAAAATTGAAGAAATAATTAAAACCGAATTCTCAGAAATTGATTTCGCTTTTTTTCATTCAAATTTAGAAGGTGAAATTATTGAGAAAATCCAGAAAGCATCTGCCGAGTATAACGGAATTATCATAAATCCCGGAGGATATTCACACACTTCCGTCGCAATTAGAGATGCACTAACCGATTGCAATATTCCTAAGATTGAGGTACATCTATCTCATCTTGTTAATAGAGACAGCTTTAGACAAAATCTAATAACTGCAGGAGCTTGTAATGGTTATATATCGGGATTTAAAGAAAATAGTTATTTAGCGGGTATTTTTTTATTAAATAAAATAATTGCAGAAATAGGGAAATAATATTTTGATTAAAGCAGTAATCTTTGATCTTGATAATACATTAGTCGATTTCATGAAGATGAAACGAAGATCTATAGAAGAAGCCATTCCAGCTATGATTGATGCCGGATTGAGGATAACAACAGATGACGCAAATAGAGTAATTGATGAAATTTATAAAGAGCAGGGAATTGAATATCAGCAGGTTTTTGATGTCTTTTTGCAGAGGGTTATTCAAAAAATAGACTATAAGATATTATCCGCCGGGATAGTAGCTTATAGACGCGCTAGAGAAGCTTCTTTAATTCCATATCCCCATGTTTATCCTACACTTCATAAGATGATGAAAATGGGAATAAAAATGGGAATCTTATCTGATGCTCCCGCAAAAGAAGCTTGGCTAAGATTAGCTTATTTGAATTTTCATCATATCTTTGATACCGTTGTAACATTTGAAGATACCGGTGAAAGAAAACCGAACCCAGCCCCATTTCTTATGATTTTAAAGAAAATGAATGTTGCAGCATCTCAAACTCTTATGCTTGGTGATTGGGCAGAAAGAGATATTGTGGGAGCATCAAACGTCGGAATGAAAACCGCCTTTGCCAGGTATGGCGATACCTTCAATACAGTACGGCACAATGCCGATTATGAGCTTAATGATATTAGTGAATTAGTGGATATTATTATTAAGGAAAATAAATTATAAAATTTATTTAAACCTATTAATTATTTCATAGCACTGATATTGATATTAATGAAATGATTAGTTATTTTTCTTTCAAATTAATTCTGAGGGAAAATGAAAAATCTTTCAATTAAAAAATTATATTATTCAATTAGTGAAGTTAGTAAAATAACCGAAGTTGAACAGTATGTTTTAAGATATTGGGAGACTGAATTTGAGGAACTTAAACCGCAAAAAAACAGAGCAGGAAACAGGATTTATACAAATAAAGATATTCAACTTATTTTACTGATAAAAAGCTTATTAAGAGAAAAAAAGTATACAATTGAAGGTGCGAAAAAGATTTTGGAAAATTATTCTCCGGATGATATTCCTCAGCAAATGGGAAATGAAAGTATCGGGGAAGATTCTTTAGCGATTATTTCAGAAACCAAAAAAGATAGATCGTCATTAAAAAAAGACCTTGAAGAAATCAAAAGTATTTTAGAAATTTTAGTTACAAAATTATAATTTAACGGAACGTGGCGCAGCCCGGTAGCGTACCTGAATGGGGTTCAGGTGGTCGTGGGTTCAAATCCCACCGTTCCGACTAAGTAAGGTGCTGAATGCACCTTTTTTATTTTAAGTAAAAATATTAAAATTTTTTAAGAAATATGTTTAATCCTTCATTTCCACTATATCTTCAAATATATTTGTGCGTTAAAATGTACCTTTTTACTTTTTAGATACACTCCTATTTTATAACTTTAATATTATTCTTAATTTTAATTTTATTTTTTCAAAGAAAAAGAAATAGATGGAAATAATATCTGATAAACCAAAGTGTCATTGCGGAATTTTTGGAATTTTCGGGACGGATGATGCTGCAATTAATACCTACTACGGACTTCACGCGCTGCAGCATAGGGGACAAGAAGCAAGCGGAATAGTAACAAGAGATTATAATGAAAATAATAAGGCAAAATTTAACATTTACAAGGGGGAAGGATTAGTTTCCGAAGTTTTTGCGGATTCTAAGGTTTTTAAAAATGTTTTGGTGGGATCATCGGCTATTGGACATAACAGGTATTCTACAACAGGTTCTTCAGAATCATTAAATAATATTCAACCCTTTGTTGTTCATTACAGGATGGGAAATATTGCCGTAGCACATAACGGAAATTTAACAAATGCAAAACAACTGCGTGAAGAATTAGTAAATGAAGGCGCAATTTTTCAGACAACAAGCGACACTGAAGTTATTTTGCATCTTATTGCCAGAAGCAGATTAAATGATCAAATAGAACAAATTAAAGAAGCACTTGCAAAGCTGGAGGGTGCTTTTTCATTAACTATTCTTACCGATAATAAATTAATTGCCGCTCGAGATGCTTTCGGATTTCGTCCTCTGTCAATTGGTAAAGTAAACGGCTCATTTGTAGTAGCATCTGAAACCTGCGCTTTTGATATTATTGCTGCCAAGTTTATAAGGGAGGTAGAACCCGGAGAAATTGTTGTTATCGATGAAGATGTAAAAGAAGTGGATCAAATAAAATCCATAAAATTAAAGGATGATACATTACATAATCAAAGACACTGCATTTTTGAATATATATATTTCTCGCGTCCCGACAGCTTTATTTTTGGACATAATGTTGATAAAATGCGAAGAAGGTTAGGTAAAATTTTAGCAAAAAAATATCCGGTAAAAGATAAAGACGGTCAAAAAGTAATAGTAATAAGTGTTCCGGATAGCTCGAATACTACGGCTCTTGGTTATCAAGCGCAGCTTGAGAAGCAAGGAATTATATCTAAACTGGAAATCGGGTTGATACGTAGTCACTATATAGGCCGGACCTTTATTCAACCCGGGCAGGAAAAAAGAAAAATTGGTGTAAGAATTAAATTTAATATTGTAAAAGGTGTTCTTGAAGGTAGAACGATTGTTATTGTAGATGATTCAATTGTTAGAGGTACAACATCGAAGCAGCTTGTAAATTTAATTAAAGAAGCAAAACCTAAAGCTATTCATGTGAGAATTTCTTCTGCCCCGATTATGCATCCATGCTTCTATGGAATGGATTTCCCGAGTAAAGATGAGTTAATTGCAAACCAGATGAATGGTGATGTTAAAGAGATAGAAAGATATCTTGGTGTTGACAGTTTGGAATATCTTACGATTGATGAAATGCTCGAAGCTATTTCTGAAGCGAATTCTTCAAACTTCTGTACGGCCTGTTTTTCCGGTAACTACCCGACCGAGGTAGACGCCAGCTTCAAAAAGGAAATTTATGAATTATAAAGCAGTTTTTGCTTTCGGTGCTTTTTTTCTTTTAAGCATATCTTCTTATTCTCAAGTAACGGTATTCATAAAATATGATAATACCATATCCCGATCTTCAATTAATGAAAAAATTCAGAGTAAAAATTTTTTATCTTCTGCGCCGATAGGAGCATTGAAGAAAACAAGTGTAACCGCCGGTTATTTTGCAAGGGATTTGGGAAAGGATGATCCGAATCTTTCACGAATTGTTAAAATAACTTTTAATGACAGTGTATCCGCACAAAGCTTCATAAACCAGGCTAAAAATGATCCGACCATTGATTATGTGCAAACCTCAAATATTTATAAAATAGATAATATTCCAAATGATAGTTTGGTGGGGCAACAATGGGCGTTAAAAAAAATTCAAGCTTTCGAAGCATGGAATATAACTGAAGGATCGGATTCCGTTCTTATTGGTTTAATAGACACGGGAATAGATTATCTTCATCCCGATCTTAAAAATAAAATTTACATAAATCCCGGTGAAACCGGTACAGATTCTCAAGGCCGTAATAAAGATTCAAATGGGATTGATGATGACGGTAACGGTTTTATTGATGATTATATGGGATGGGATTTTACCGATAGAAGAGGATTTCCATTCGACTCAAGCGGGGGAGATTATCTTGGTTGGGATAATAATCCGATGGATGATAATGGGCACGGAACCTATATAGCCGGGATACTGGCTGCAGAGACTAATAACGATATTGGAATCGCCGGAGTAGCTCCTAAAATTAAAATTTTAAATCTAAGAGCATTTGACCCATCCGGATACGGCGAAGAAGATGATGTGGCCGCAGCCATATTGTATGCTGTTAAAATGGGAGTTAAAGTTATTAATATGAGTTTCGGTGATACCCAATTTTCATATGTACTTAGAGATGTTATTCGATATGCCTATAATAAAGGTGTGGTTTTAGTAGCAAGTTCCGGAAATGACGGATCGGATGAACCTCATTACCCGTCGGGATATTCTGAAGTAATTTGTGTGGGAAATTCAACCATTGATGATAATGTAGCCCCAAGTTCCAATTACGGTTCTACTTTAGATTTAGTTGCCCCCGGGACAGATATTTTAACCACAGCTCGCGGAGGCGGTTATGCAACTGTAAGCGGCACTTCGGCTTCTGCTCCTTTTGTGTCTGCGGCAGCCGGCTTAATTTTATCATTAGGGCATTTTACAAATGAAGAAGTTAAACAAATTTTAAAATCCACTGCAGATGATATTGATGAACCCGGGTGGGATATTAAAAGTGGCGCCGGCCGATTGAATTTGTATAGAGCATTAAGCGTACTGGCACCTTCAATAATTAAATTCAATAGTCCGGAACAAGATTACGCAACTAACTCTGATTCTATTTCTATTTCTGCAACTATTCTTTCGGCATATTTCCAAAATTTTAGTCTCTATGAAGGAACGGGACTCAATCCGACAAATTGGACTACTTTGTTGGAAAACCAGGAATACCAATTCGATAATAAGAAAATTTATACTCTAAACGTTTCTAATTTTCCGGATTCGGTTTATTGTTTAAGAATGCTGGTTGATCTTAGTAACGGTAGAACTATGGAAGAGAGAGTTAATTTTTATGTACTTAGATCCCCTCCAAAATTAAATTTAGTTTTCGTCGGATCGGCCTTTTACGGACAGAAGCAGACAATTTTGGCATCAGGTTATACTAATCAACCGTCGGTTGTTAAAATGTACTATCGTAAAACCGGCACAACTAATTTTAATTTTATCACCCTCGACGGATTTGCAACAAATATTCAATCAGTAAAAAACATACACTACGGATTCATTCCGACTAATCTAATAGAAAATAATTCTTCTTATGATGTTTATTTTGAGGCTGATAACATTGCCGGGTTAAAATCTATTGTAAAAAACAACAATTCATATTTCTCATTAAATACTGATTTTTCATTTAATCCTGCATTCGAATCAAAGCAGTCATTCTCTTTACCTGCAGGTGAGATTTATAAAAATCCTATTGATCTCACATCCAATGATTCAAATGAAGTAGTATTGAGGCCTTTAAGCAATCCTAAAGTATCATATATATATAAACTTTCGGGAAACAATTTTGTTAAAATAGATTCTCTGCAAGATAAAATTGTAAAAGATTTTGGAGACTTTAATAACAACGGCAAAAATGATATTCTGGCTTATTTTGTTTATGACGGATTTATTTATGAACAAGATAATCAATATTCTACTAATTTAGTTCAAAAATTTTCAGATACTTCAAATACATTTTGGCCGATAGCAGCTAAAGATCTGTACGATAATAATGAAAAAGAAATTTTGAATATAAATAGCGATACATCGATAACTGTTTGGGATGTAAACTCCGATTTAAGTTTATCTAATCCAATAAGATTAGTTAATTTCACTAAATCCGGCGCCGGGAATAATGTTCTTGATTTTCCGAATGCAGTAGTGACTGATATGGATGGTGACGGTAAAAAAGAAATCTGGATGGTTGATGAAGACGGAGATATCTTTAGTTACAAAATCAATGGGCCGGGACAATTTCAAAAGGATAAAGTTATTTCAACAGGATTTATGGGCTCGTCGGCGTATCTTGCCGAGGGAGACTATACAGGTAAAGGATCAAAGGATATGGCTGTGCTTCTTCATTCTTACTCCAATATAGATATAGCCCCGTATTATCGTCTTATCATATTCAATTTTATTTCGGATTCACTGAATATTATTTACGACCGAGCATTTATTGATCCTACTACGGAATTCAACTCGCAATTTCAAAGTGCTGAAAACAGCATTCGTTTTGCAGATATAGAAAATAATGGTATTGATGATTTGGTGCTTTTTGACTTTCCTTATTCATATGTATTTAAGTATGATAACGGAAAAAATACTATCATCTCTTATAAAGAAAATATTAATTCCAATTCAATATTTGTAGGAGATTTAAATAAAGACGGTATTAATGATGTTGCATTTCCTACAAACAACGGAATTAATTTCTATGAATTTGCAGTTTCGAATCATGCAAATACACCTTACAATTTAACCGGTTACAGTACAGATTCTGCTTCTATTTACTTGAACTGGACAGGAAATGGAAATCAATATTACATTTATAGGGGGCTTAATCAAAATAACTTAGCATTAATAGATTCAACATCCGATAGTTCTTACATTGATAATAAAGTATCAGATAAAGTTAATTATTATTATGGTGTGAAAGGCGTGGATAATACTAAACTTTACCCTATATCTAATATGAGTCAGTTAATTCAAATCTATTCGCATGTTCCGGCAAAAGTTGCAAGTATAACAAATAGTACTCCAAATTCTATTAGAATCACTTTTACACAAATGATTAATACTAAAATAGAGAATCTTCATTCTTTTGCAGTAGTGGGATTCGGATTTCCGAATTCTATTTCCGCCTCCAGTCAATTTTCTTATTTACTTAGTTTCAGCGGCAATTTACCTGTGGGGAAAAATAGATTAGCCGTAAATTATTTAAACGATTATTTTGGCTCTCCGATTAAATCCGATACTGTAATATTCAATGTTGATAGTACTACTTCCGTAGAAAGTTACTTTTTTGTAACATCGCATGAAATACTAAATCCGTATAAAATTAAACTGGTATTTAATGAGAATGTAGATCCGGTTACTGCAGAAGATACGGCAAATTATACTTTCTCTCCGTTTAACAAGGTTACATCAGTCCAAGTTGATAATAAAGACGGTAAAACAATTTATTTAAATTTAAATGGACAAAGACCGGTAGGTTCCGTCGGTAGGGAATATACGTTGCATATAAAAAATGTTAAGTCGTCGATAGAAACAGGAAGCTTAAGTATAAAATCCGGAGCGGGGAGTTATGTCGTCCTTTCCGGTTTTGCAAATAATCTTTCCGATGTTTATGTTTATCCTAATCCGGCAAGAATTTTAGATGGATCAAGTAAAATTACTTTTGCAAATTTACCGGCTCATGCAAAAATTACTATCTTTAATTTAAATGGTAAAAAAATGAGTGAGCTTGAAGAAAATAACGGCGACGGCGGAGTAGATTATAACTTGAAAGATGAAAACGGAAACGAGCTTAGTACCGGTATCTATATTTTTCGAATTGTTCAATTGGATAATTCGAATAATGAAATTAGAAATAAACTTGGAAAATTTGCGGTTATTAAATGAATATAAATTTTAAAGAAATAAAAACTAAATCGAATCTTCTGAGTCTGGTCCGCTTGTTTTCAGCCGTCCCTTTTTGGTTTCTATTGGATAATCTACAATCCGGGCAAATACGATTTATAACTATTATACTATGTTTAGCCGCGGCAGCAACAGATATTCTAGACGGATTTCTTGCCAGAAAGTTTAATGAAATAACGGAGTTTGGAAAAATTATTGATCCGCTGGCTGACAAAATTGTTATAGGAATTATCATATTGAAATTATTCTTAAATGGCTATATTAAACCATATTATTTTATAATGATTATCTCCCGCGATTTAATGATTTTTATAGGTGGGATAATAATTTCCCGAAAAATAGACAAGGTATTGCCTTCCAATATGTTGGGAAAAATTACCGTAATCAATATTAGTATAGTGATATTGATGATACTTCTTTATGTAAATAAAGCGAATATTATCTTTATTTTATTTTATTATTTAAGCATAGCGCTGATGGTTATTTCATTAATCGGCTATGCAATTAGAGCAAAAGAATTTTTAACTCAAACAGAATATGGGAATACTTAATAATTTAAATTTTGATCGACTTAAATCCGGTCTAGCTAAAACAAGAAATAAAATTGTAAATACCATAAACGAAACTATAAGCGGAAAAGCAGTTTTAGATGATAAAACCTTAGATGAAATAGAAGAAATACTAATTACATCTGACATTGGATTTGATACTTCGGAAAAAATAATTGAGAATGCCAGAATCAGGCTAAAGAGTGATAAAGATCGTTCTAATCTTAATATTATACAAACGGTAAAGGCTGAATTATCCTCAACATTAAAGGTCATACATAATAATAAAAACGAAAATGAGATTGATAAATTTAAGCCTTATGTTGTTTTAATTGTTGGGATTAACGGAGCAGGGAAGACAACAACAATCGGTAAGCTTGCTCATAATTATAAAAAATCAGGCTTAAAAGTAATTGTAGGTGCTGCTGATACGTTTAGAGCAGCTGCAAATGAGCAATTGGAAATTTGGGCCGAAAGAGCCGGTGTCGAGATAATTCAGAAGACAAAAGGTTCTGATCCTTCATCTGTAGCTTACGATGCCGTTAATACTGCCGTAAAAGATAAATATGATGTGGTTTTAATTGATACTGCCGGCCGATTGCATAATAAGTCGAATTTAATGGAAGAATTAAACAAAATTAAACGTGTTATTAAAAAACTATTGCCCCATGCTCCCAATGAAACTTTATTAGTTATTGATGGTAACACAGGTCAGAATGCGTTGGTTCAGGCTGATGAATTTTCTAAAGTAACTGATATAAGCGGACTCGTTATTACAAAACTTGACGGTACTGCTAAAGGCGGAGTTGTATTTCAGATTTGCGCAAAACAAAAAATTCCAGTAAAATATATCGGTGTAGGCGAAGGAATAGATGATTTACAGAATTTCGATCCGGATTTATTTGTGACTGCAATTTTTGAGAATTAAATAGAGGAGAAAGATTATGTTAATGAAAAAACCATTACATCGTGTATTTGATTATACTCCCAGATATTATAAACCCGAACTAGATTCTAAAGAAAAGGAAAAAAGAAAGTTAGGATTTTCAAAGCATCTAAAAGTGAAAAGGAAAAAACGTAGTCCTATAATCTGGATTATTTTTATTTTGGTTATAATTTATGTCATTTTGAAATTAAACAATATAGGATAGAAAAGGGAAATTATAAGTTTACATAATATACATTATCGGACAATCATCATTCTTTATTAAATTTATTAAATATATGAAAATCACTATTTTCATTTTTCTTGCCCTAACATTTACTACCCAAGTTTTCTCTCAAAAAAAATATAATGCAGCCGGATTATCGATGCTCGATTCGGTAAAAGTTATTTATGGCGATAGCTGCGAAATCGGTGTTAACAGTTCGTTAATAAAAAATCTTTATCGTTACAGAAGTATCCATGAAGTTGGTAAATATCTTGAGCAGTATGAAAATATTAGGAATAAAATATTAAACTTTAGAAAAAATTATCATAATACAATTGAAAGAGAACCTGCTCTTTTATTGGATGTCGATAGAATATTTCATAATTATAAGCAAGATAATATTATAAATGCCTGCGGGATATATTTTGGCCCGGATAGCGTAACGAATTTAGTGGTTAGTTATACAATCGTTAGGAATGACATTGAAAATTTCTATATAAAAGTAATTCAATTAGCCAATTTTGATAATATTTTTAAAAAAGAAATTACCGAATACGGAGACAATTGGTTTACTTCAGCTAAATTAAAAGGGATAAAAAATGTTCCTTTTAAATTGCCTCACAATATAAAATAAACATTTATCCGATCTTAAAACTTATTGATATTTGAAAAAACCTTCTCCGTTTTTTCTACCTAATTTTTTAGCGGCAACCATCTTTTTTAGCAACGGGCATGGTCGGTATTTGGGATCATTAAACCCGTTATATAGAACCTCCATTATAGCTAAACAAACATCCAGACCGATAAAATCAGCCAATGTTAAAGGTCCCATTGGATGATTCATCCCTAATTTCATTACAGTATCAATGTCTTCAGCTGAAGCTACACCTTCCATTAATGCAAAAACAGCCTCATTAATCATAGGCATTAGAATTCTGTTAGAAATGAATCCGGGATAATCAAAAACCTCAACTGGAACTTTGTCAAGCTTTAGTGCCAATTCTTTAATAGTATTAAATGTATTATCTGAGGTTGAGTAACCTCTAATAATTTCGACTAATTTCATAACCGGTACCGGATTCATAAAGTGCATGCCTATAAATTTATCGGGCCTATTTAATGCCGATAATTCAGTTATGGAGATTGAAGATGTATTGGAAGCAAAAATAGATTCGGACTTAACTAAGCTCTGCAATTGATTAAATATACTCAGCTTAGCCTCTTTATTTTCATAAATAGCTTCAATAATTAAATCAGAATCCGGAGGAATATTTTCAACACCTGCAATTTTGTTGATTTTGCTTATTGTCCTTTTTTTATCTTCTTCCGAAATTAACCCTTTTTTAATTTGCCTATCTAAATTTTTAGCTATAACAGCTAAGGCTTTATCTGCTAATTCATTATCCATTTCAATTAAATTAACATTAAAGTCTTTTAACGCGAAAACATGGGCAATACCATTGCCCATTGTTCCGCCGCCAATAACCGAAACTTTATTAATTTCCATAGATTATAGACCATAAATTATTTGTAATTTTTAACAATTAAAGCTGATGCTTCCCCACCCCCGATACATAAAGAGGCAAGACCATACTGAGAATTCCTTTTTTTCATTTCATGAATTAAGGTAACCAATATTCTTGCTCCGCTTGCTCCTATCGGATGTCCAAGTGCGACTGCACCGCCGTTTACATTAATTTTAGACGGATCTAGTCCCAATAGTTTATTTACTGCTAATGAAACAACAGCAAAGGCCTCATTTATTTCAAACAAATCAATTTCTTCTTTTTTCATGTTTGCCTTTGTCAAAACTTTATTTATTGCATCAGCCGGTGCTGTTGTAAATTCGATCGGTGCTTTTGCAGCTGAACTTTGTGTAACAATTTCAACCAATGGCTTTAAACCCAATTTCTTAGCTTTTTCCTCGCTCATTACAATTAATGCTGCTGCTCCATCATTTATACTGGATGCATTTGCAGCCGTTACAACTCCATCTTTTGCAAAGACAGGTCTTAACTTCGGTACTTTTTCGAAATTAACCTTTGTTGGCTCTTCATCGATTTCAACATAATTTTCACCGGTTCTAGACTTAATGGGGACTTTTACAATCTCATCAATAAATCTACCGGTTTTTTGTGCTTCAATTGCTTTTTTGTACGAGTTAACGGCAAATTCATCTAGCTGCTCTCGGGTAAAGTGAAAATCTTTTGCACACGATTCTGCACAACTTCCCATGTGAATATTGTTATAAACATCCCATAGTCCGTCTTTAATCATCGAATCCACCACTTCCCCATTGCCAAGCCTATAACCATTTCTGGCATTTGCTAAAAGGTAAGGAGCATTGCTCATACTTTCCTGGCCGCCGGCAATAATAATTTCGGCATCATCGCATAATATTGCTTGTTGAGCAAGCATTACGGCTTTAAGTCCGCTTCCGCACATTTTATTTATAGTTAAACATTCGGTTTTGTTAGGCAGACCTGAAAAAATTGCTGCTTGTCTTGCAGGTGCTTGCCCCTGTCCGGCAGTTAATACATTTCCGAATATTACTTCATCAATAAGGTTGATGTCAATTTTAGAATCGTTTAAGACACTTTTAATAGCCTCACTCCCCAGCTGAGCGGCGCTTAATGATGATAGTGAACCATTAAATGAGCCGATTGGTGTTCTTTTGGCGGTCGTAATAACTACTTTTTTCATTTGATCCCCGTAATCGTTAAAAATACTAACTAAATGTTACTAAATATTTTTTAAAATTAAAACCTATAATTTATTTATTCATCTTCTATACTGGTTTTTTCAAACTGGAAAAGTCAAAATTGAAATCTCATAGACAATATTCAAAACAATTAAATTTAAATTAATATTATTCCGGATTACAGAAGCTAAGTTTTCTAATTTGGAAACTAAGCGATTAATACTAACGTCAGGGAATCTTTTATTAAATTTTTGTATTGTCTCAACATAATCTCGAAAATAAATATTTTCATTTCCATATCTGTATTTCTGAACATCGTTTAACCATATGATAATCATGTTTATAAGTAATTTAATTAATTCGGAATTATTGTCTGCAAGAAGTTCGGCGAATTCATTCAATGCCGAATGAAACTTTTTACCGAAAGAATATCTGAGGATTAAAATCGTTTTTTCGAGCAGGTCTTCAAATTCATTTTCCAATAGCATTAATGCATTGTTAACAGAGCCGCCGGAAAAAGGAGCAATTTTTACAGCTAAGGATTTTTCAAAGTTAAAATGAGAAATTAAAATTTTTGTAAGATCCTCGTTACTTAATGGTTGAAAATTTATAATCCAGCATCTTGATCTAATAGTTTCACGTAAAATATTGGGGAAAGGTGTCGTGAGTATAAAAATTACACCTTCGGGAGGTTCTTCCAGGCTTTTTAAAAGTGCATTTTGAGCTTCTTCATTCATTAAATGAGCGTCGGATATCAAAACAATTCTGTAAACAACATCAGAGTAATCATATGATAAAAATTTTTTAATATCCCGAATACTGCTGATTTTAATATTAGAAGCACGGGGAATTTTTAATTTGCGGTATGGATTCTGAATTTTTTTAGATAACTCTTCCTTTATAACCTGAATTTCATCTAAGCTCAATTTCTCCATAGGACCTGTGGTATCAGATTCATTTTTACCTCTGGGCAGCGGAAATATATATTTGATATATGGTTCAGAAAAATTAGAAATTAAATTATTTACATGTTGAGATTTATCAAAATTTAAAAATTTTAAGTTCAAAGCTTGTGCAAATCTAACGGCAGTAAAATCCTTCCCGGTTCCTTCAATTCCGCTAAATAATATTGCATGAGGTATTTTAGATGAGTTTATAATGTTATTTAAAATTTCTTTAACAATTGATTGTCCGTATATTCCATTCCAGTTAGTACTCATAAGCTAAAAAAAAGGCGCTTAATGCGCCTTAAATTAATAATCATCTTCATTATAAAAAAAGTCTTCATCTGACGGATAGTCAGGCCAGATATCTTCAATTGACTCGTATGGTTCATCCGAATCCTCTAGTTCAATTAAATTTTCAACCACTTCATAAGGTGCCCCAATTCTTTCGGCATAATCAATCAATTCCTCTTTCGTTGCTGGCCATGGAGCATCATCCAAATATGAAGCAAGTTCAATGGTCCAAATCATAAAGTTCTCTCCACAAATAGTTTAGTTCTTGCTCGTTAACTCAAAGAAGCCTAGATCTCCAAAGAAAAATTGATCAGGATTTAAAGCTATGCCATTATGACGAACTTCATAATGTAAATGAGGACCTGTTGATAATCCAGTATCGCCTGTTTTAGCTATTTCTTGTCCCCTTTTAACTCTTTGTCCCTCTTTAACCTCAGCTTTTGATAAATGCGCGTAAACTGTTTCATAACCAAAACCATGATTTATTTCTACTGCTAATCCATATCCGCCGCGGTGGCCTACAAATTTTATTACACCGTTTCCTGTAGCATAAACAGGTGTACCTACTTCGGCTTCAAAATCAATTCCCTCATGCATTCTAAGTATGTGAAGAATAGGATGCATTCGCATTCCAAATCCATCCGTAACTCTGCCTAAACAAGGCCTAATTGCCGGAATTGCGGCAAAAAGCTTTTTGTTTTCTTTTAATTTAGCAGAAATTTCAACATACTGTTCTTTTTCAAATGCTACTTTTCTCGTAACATTATCAACTAACGACAAAACTTGCTTAAGCTTTTCCTCAGTCGGATTATTTAAAAAATCCACCGAATTATCGAACGATCCTCCACCAATTCCCAGCATATTCTCATCCCTGGATATAGGCGAAAGATTAGCGGCTATTCTTAAATCATTATTTATTTTGGATAAGCTATCCAAAGAATTATTGAGAGTTTGAAACTTAACCATCATGTTACCCAAATTATAACGCAATTCCTTATTTTCTTCTTTCAAAGAACGTAAGCTTCTTTGGGAATTCGTTACATTGTTAATAAAATAATAACTTCCGAATATTATAGAGCTAAACAGAATGACAGACATAGAAAAGTATATAGTCAGTTTAGCTTTATAATTTCGTATCTCAATAAACTGAAGTTTCGACTTGGAAAAGTAATATAATTTTTTCATAAATAGAGAGCGGAATCTATAAAATTAAGAAATATTTGTCAAGTTGATTTATTAAAATTTATTCAAAATCATGTTCAAAATAATCTACACCTCTTATGGTATCCTTAGCTTTACCTTTAAGACGTGTTGTTAATCTTTGCTGAAAATACCCCGCCGCATCATATCCATAATGCTTCAAAAGGTAATTTAAGCTAATTACTTCCGAAATAACAGTAATATTTTTACCCGGTAATATGGGCAATTTAATATATGGAATTTCAATATTGGAAATTTTTAGAACTTCACCGTCAAGACCGGTCCTTGTATAATTAGCCTTATCGTCCCAAACCTCAAGTTCCACAATTATTTCCAGCCTTTTTTGGTATCTAATTGCTCTAATTCCGAACATTCTTTCCACATCAATTAAACCCAATCCCCTTATTTCCATAAAATGTTTAACCAAATTAGTTCCGGAGCCTATTAAAAGTCCTTCGCCTTTTTTAGTTAAGATGATTATATCGTCGGCAACCAGTCTATGCCCTCTTTCAATTAAATCGAGAGCTACTTCGCTTTTACCTATACCGGATTTTCCAACAAATAACATACCAACACCATATACATCAACAAAAGAACCATGGATTGAGATTCTGGGCGCAAATTGGTCATCTAGAAAATCTCCTACAAGATAAACCAACTTAGTCGTGTCAAATTCGGAACCAAAAAGCGGTATATTTCTCTTATTTGCAATATCCGTTAATATTTGAAAAGGTTTATTATTATCGGTTAAAATTATGCATGGAATATCAAATTTAAAAAGCCTCTCAAGAGTCTTTTTCTTTTCACTATCGGACAGCGATGCTAAATAATGCATCTCGGTATTACCGAAAATTTGCACTCTGGAGTATGAAAATAGATCTAAAAATCCGGCTAATGCCAGGCCCGGCCTATATAAATTTTGATCATGAATTTTTTTATTAAAGCCGGATCTATCCGAATATAATTTTAATTTGAATTTCTCTTTTACATTATTATAAAGAAATTCAACGGTTATATATTCTTTCCTAGATATTGACTTTTGATCAATTTTCATTATCTGACTCGTGAAGTTCTTTTAGTTTTTAATTTTTTTAATTGTCTTGATAGTTTTTCAATTGCGGCACTAACTGATTTTTTGAAATCATCCGATTCTTCAGTTGCTGTTAATGTTTGCCCCGGAACTTTAATTATTATCTCCGCAGACTTTATACTGTCTTTTGAATTTTGAAAACTGAGTATTACATCAACATCTAATATATCGTCATAAAATTTTTCAAGTGAGTTAACTTCTCCGGTAATGAAATTTTTTAATGTGTCATGTGCTTTAAATTTTCTTGCAGTTATTGCTATGTTCATATATACTTCCCTTTCATTAGGATTTTGGATGAGCTTTTTTATATGTTGACTTTAATCTTTCCACACTAACATGAGTGTATATTTGAGTTGTAGAGAGATTTTCATGCCCAAGAATTTCTTTAACGGCACGTAAATCTGCTCCATTGTCCAGCATGTGTGTAGCTGCACTATGTCTTAAAACGTGCGGACTTTTTCTTTTTATATCCGTAACTTTTCCCAGATATTTTGCAACAATCCTATGAACCAATCTAGGATAAATTCTTTCTCCTTCCTTATTAGTTAAAAGTGCCGAACCTGATTTTGTACTAATTTTATTCTTTAGATAGTCTTTAATAATTTTCAATGATTTATCCCCTACCGGGACTATTCTTGTTTTATTCCCTTTGCCCAGTACTTTTAAAGTTTTTTCATTTAGATCCAAATCAATAAAATTTAAACTGCATAATTCAGATACGCGAAGCGCACAGCCGTATAATAATTCAAATATTACTTTTACCAAATTAGGATCATTATCATTTTCATCGGCAAGTTTATAAATCTCCAGTATTGAATCTGTTGACGTAACCTCTGGCAATTTTCTTTTTGCTTTCGGATTTGATATTAAAATGACCGGATTGGTTTCAATATAATTTTGCAGGCAAGCGTATTTAAACATTCCCCTAACAGCGGCAAGTTTTCGTGAAATTGATTTTTTATCCAAACCCTTTTCATTAAGCGTCATTAAAAAAGTTTTAACAAACTTTTCCGAGATATCCGCAACATTCTCTTTTGAGTAATCATTACAATAATTTATAAGATCGTTTAAATCTTCCGTATAAGATTTAACAGTATTTAAAGAATATCTTTTTATATTCTTTATATCCTCAAGATACTCTTTGGCTAAGCTATTTATTTTCATCAATCTCCTTCGAGTTCTTCAACTTCCTCCGGAATCAGCTCCTCACCGCATTTGGGACATTTAAGATAGCTGCCTTTTTTAACAGAATATCTTTGTTCCATATAATCGGAATCTTTATTCGGACAAGATTGTGCAACGGGCTTATACCAGCTAACGAAATCACAATCCGGATACCTGGAACAGCCGTAAAATAATTTTCCTCTTCTGGATTTTCTTTCTACAATATCTCCGTCAGAGCATTTCGGACATTTAACACCAAGAGTAATATTTTTAACAAAATCACAATCGGGATACCTTTCACAACCGATAAACCTCCCGTACTTTCCGTTTCGATATACCGTCCTTGCTCCGCATTTTTCACAAGTACCTCCGGTATATTCGGGTTCTTGGTTTTGGGCGGCAATTTCTTTAAAGGATTTAATATTTTTACATTCCGGGTAATTTGAACATGCAAGATATTTCCCAAAACGCCCGATTTTTATTTCCATTTCTCCGCCGCACTTATCACAAATTATTTTATCAACTTTATTTTCAACATTTTTAAGAGCAACTGAAAACGGCTGATAAAAATCGTTCAATACCTTTATATACTCGTTACTGCCCTGGGCAATCTGATCAAGCTCGTTTTCCATGGCTGCCGTAAAATCTTCATTAATAATATCCGGGAAATTTTTTACCAATATTTTGCTTACCTCTTTGCCCAATTTTGTAGGGATTAATTTTCTTTCGGTTTGATTGACATATTTCCTGTCCTGTATTGTTCCCACAATTAGTGAATATGTACTCGGCCTTCCAATACCTTTGCTTTCCAATTCTTTTATTAATGTACTCTCGGTAAATCTTGCCGGGGGTTTTGTAAAATGTTGAGTCTTCTTTAATTCATTTAACTCTAATTCATTGCCTTTTTCCAGTCCTACAGGTATAGAATCATTTCTGTATTCTTCTTTTTCGTCTGCGTTTTCCTTTTTTTCAACCGTTTCTTCATAAACCTGCATATATCCCTTGAATTTTATCGCATTACCGAAAGCTTTAAAAAGAAATTCATCGGCGCTAATTTCAATAACTGTTGTTTCCATTAAAGCAGGATTCATTTGTGAAGCTATAAATCGTTTCCAAATTAATTGATATAATTTATATGATCTATTGTCCAAAAACTGTTTCGCAAATTCAGGCGTATATTTTAATGAAGTAGGCCTAATTGCTTCATGAGCATCCTGTACGTTAATCTTATTTTTTTTCTCATGATTATTCGGAGTTTCCGGAATAAATTCGTTTCCAAAGTTTTCTTTAATAAAATCTCTAACTTCCGTTATCATTTCATCACTTATTCGAGTGGAATCTGTTCTCATATATGTGATTAAGCCCTGCAGCCCTTCCTTACCTAATTCTATTCCTTCGTATAGTTTTTGAGCCAGCATCATTGTTTGTTTCGGACGCATGCGTATTGTTTTTGAAGCTTCGGCTTGCAGCGTGCTTGTTATAAACGGAGGAGGAGGATTCCGCTTTGTATTTCTTTTTGAGATCTTTGAAATCTCAAAATGTTTTTTATCTTTAATTAAATCAAAATATTTTGCTGCAGTGTTTTCGTTATTAAGGGCGATAAACTGACCTAAAAACTCTTTCCAATCATCTTCATTCATCACTGGTTTGGGCTGTATTTTGATATCCTTACCTGCAATGCTGAATAATTTGGCTTTAAATTTCTCACCTTTCGCAGTTTTAAAAACCGCCCATATTGACCAGTATTCTGTTTGAATAAATTTTTCAATTTCAGTTTCTCTGTCGCAAATCAATTTTAAAGCTACGGATTGAACTCTGCCTGCTGAAAGTGACGTACTTCCGGACATTTCGATTACAGCTTTCCAAAGAAAAGGACTAATTTTATAACCGATAATCCTGTCCATTACTCTCCTGGCTCTTTGAGATGTTACAAGATTTTCGTCTATTGTCCGCGGAGTTTCCATTGCTTTTTTAACTCCGGTTTTGGTTATTTCGTTAAATAAAACTCGATGGATTTTAGAACTTGAATCCGAATTCAAAATATCGGCTACATCTTGCGCAATCGCCTCACCTTCGCGATCAGGGTCAGTTGCAATATATATCTTTTTACTTTTTGAAGCCAGGCTTTTTATTTTTTTTATTATATCTCCTTTTCCGCGTATTGTAACATATTGAGGAGTATAATTATTGTCGACATCAACTCCCAATTTTGTCTTGGGTAAATTTCTAATGTGACCAACTGTAGCCTCTACTATATAATCTTTTCCCAAATATTTATTTATCGTTTTTGCTTTTGAGGGAGACTCAACAAGAACAAGATTTTTTGTCATTATTTCTTTCTTTTTTAATTGATTGTATCCGATGAATATAACAAATATCTGCTGCCCGGAGTGGATATATCATCTAGGTCTAAAAACACCGATAAAATTAATATATTCAAATTTTCAATCGATCTGGACTCTTCGGGAAACAATTTAATTTGCTCCATTATCATATCCAGTTCATTATTATTTATCAAACCGATATTGTAAAAATGTAAAATATAATTATAATTTTGCAAGCCGATGGCTGAAATTTCTTCTTCAGTTAAAATTCTAAAACTTTTACCGTTATCGGATTTTAACTCTTTCCTTTGATAATATTCTCGTAAAAGCTTTTCATAAATCCAGCTATATGCCGCTGCTATTACTGTTTTATTCACTTTATCTTCAAAATTAATATACAACTCAACTTCTTCGAACGAATAGTCATTATTGATAGCTTGAACAATTTTTTCTAGTATTTCAACTAACTCACCAGTCATAAAATGCCCATTTTTTTAACTTATTTTAAATTTCCTTAACAATTTATTTTCCAATTTCTTCATTATTACTTTATCATTTTTTTTCAAATCGTCATAACCTAATAAATGGAGTATCCCATGTATAATTAATCGATAAAATTCAAATTTTGTTGATATTCTATATTTTTTTGCATTAATAACTGCATCTTCTACCGAAATGTATAATTCACCATCTAATATGGTGTGATTTCCGGTATAATTAAAGGTAATTATATCTGTTGAATAATTATGTTCAAGATAATTTTTGTTGATATTTGTGATAAGCTCGGGTGAAACGAAATTAATTATTAAAGATGAGATAGTGAAATTTAACTCTTTTTTAATAAAGCTAACCAAATTATGTAAAGTTTTTTTTTCTAAACCGGTATTCTTAGCTAAATTTATACTTAAATTTTTGACCACAATATTTCAAAAATTAACAATGAATAACACTTATTAACAATCGATTCTTAATCCTTCACTCGCGGCAATACATTTGACTTTTGAATTTTCATCAGTTAAAACATTATTTGCTTCTCTTAATAATTCATCTATTTTTTCGTCATTATGATCAGGATTAAAATGAAATAAAATTAAGTTTTTAACATGCGATAATATTGCGAAATAAGCAAGCGTAATATTTGCCGAATGCCCCCAGCCTTTTTTTTCCAGCAATGTTGTCTCATCATACATAGAATCATGTATTAAAAAATCGCAGCCGTTACAAAAATCAATCAATTCTTTATTGGATTTCTTCAATGTATCATAAATATTTTCTTTACCTGTGTTTTCCAATATAAGTTCATTATCGGTTAAATAAACAACGGACTTATTTCCTTCCCTAATTTTATAAGAAATTGTAGGCGCGGAATGATTGGCTCTGAAAGTTTCTATCTTAATTCCGTTCAATTCAATATTAGTAAACGCCTGAATTTCATGATATTTCAGATCAGCATTCATTTCTTCAAGTGTTATGGGAAAATAATAAGAGGTCATCTGCAGGCTTAAAATATCATTGATTTTTTTTCCATTATTTGACTCACCGTAAAAATTAATCTTCCTCCCTTTTTGGAACATGGGTAAAAAGAAAGGGATTCCCTGAATATGGTCCCAATGATAATGACTGAATAAAATGTCAATAGAATCATGATATTCATTGGCAACCAGATACTTACCTAGTTCTCTTAAACCGCTCCCGGCATCCAGAATAATTAATTTATTATTACTCAAACGTATTTCAACACACGAAGTGTTACCGCCATATTTAAGTGTATTGTTTCCCGGAACCGGAATTGACCCTCTTGTACCCCAAAATTTAATATACATTTTAATAATTATATTTTTTTATAGAATGAATCGAGACTTCTGTATATTTTTTGTACCGTAATGCTGATTTTTCAAATTCATTTAATTCATCGTCTGTTAAATTCCTAATTATCTTTGCAGGAACACCGGCAGCTAATGTCCCCGATGGTATTACGAAGTTGGGTTTTACCACTGCTCCGGCAGCAACTATGGATTTTTCTTCAACAACTGCGCCGTCTAAAATTACCGCACCAATACCAATAAGACATAAATCATTTAAAGTACAACCGTGCAAAGATACGGAATGTCCGATAGTTACTTTATTTCCTACATTTAACGGAAAACGGTTATTCGTCACATGTAACATTGAACAATCCTGAATATTAGTCATTTTACCTATTCTAATATAATTAACATCTCCTCTAATTACTGTGTTATACCAAACACTCGATTTTTCCAAAATTTCTACATCACCAATAATTTTAACACCGGAAGCTAAAAATACTTTATCATTTATATTTGGAAATTTATCCAAATAAGGAAATAATTTTATCTCATTATCTAATTTTTTTCGAATCTCGGCGGCATCCATCCAGGCTTCTTCCATGATTTTAATTCTACTTTAACATTACCGATAATAACTTTTAGCTTTGCTAAAATCGGGACTGATGCTTCATCATCGGTAAACCATCCTTCAAAATTGCCGGTTAATCCTAATACGCTGATGAATTTCATATCTCCTTTTAACTTCTGACAGGCAACTTCATAATTCAGTGCATCGATAGATATTCCAGAAACCTCTTTATAAGAATATATATCCGTAAATACTTTCTTTTCATTTACAAAACAAGGAACTTCAACTGAATCCCCTGTCCCGCTTATAAACCTTGCAAAAAATAAAATTGATAATCCGTCTTGATATTCAGTATCGGCTTTAGCAGTTGAATCAGTCCAGATTTCATATGGTTCAATTTTCCCCTTTTTAATTCTGATTAATGAACTGTCATATTTAAAATTATATTTTGTAAAAGTGGTATACTCTTCTTTTTTTACTATTCCCTGGAAAGAAGAAGAATAGTAGTCGGGATTTATGGTACTTTCATAAATCATGTGCAGATTTACAAAGGGTATACCGGGAAAAGAATCCATGTATGCAATGGTACTGTAATATGTTTTACCTTTTATAGTCCTTTTATTTTTAACTTCAATTTTAATTTCACCGAGTTTTATAAAAGAATAACTAACTACGTAAGTAAGTTCCTCCCCAACTTGAAGCTCTTTTGTTGTGGAAATATTAACATTATAAACTCTTTTATCCGTCGAATGAGCTAGTACCGCTAAAGATAATATACATAATAATAGTAAAACTATATTTAACCATTTCTTCATTTTAATCCGGCCAATTTTATGGCCTCATTAAATAAGGTAACAGATTTTAAGAATTGATTATCCGTTCTTAATATAACCTCGTACCATCCTTTATTTTGCCAGAACGTTCTGGCGACTTCGGCTTTTAGTCTTGCTATAATATAATTTTTATCTTTATGAAATTCATTTTCAGAATATTTTACACCTTTTGAGTCGGCAAACTTAATGAAGTTTTTCAAATCATTATCCGAAAAAGTAAATTCGTTTATAAATTTATTCAGATTATCGCCGTATTCTCTTTTGATATTATTTTTGTTGACATCAAGATAACTTAAGATATATTGGTAGAAAATATTCTTTTTCATTAAATCGATAGTGTAATTAGTAATTTTACCTGATGGGATTATATAATCCGGAGTAATCCCTCCTCCGCCGTAAACAGTTCTGCCGTCATGAGTTTTGAATTTTGGAAGAGCCGAATCCGCTTTAGCTTCAGCAGTATGATTTATATTATTTCCGCCGGGTTCGTTATTCTTACCGGCATCTTCATAATAAATTTTAAAATTTTTCAAATCCTTATAATCTCTCTGAATTAACCTTCCGGAAGGAGTATAGTATCTTGCAATGGTTAGTCTTAAAGCAGAACCATCCGGCAGCGGGAATTGTCTCTGCACAAGACCTTTGCCGAATGTTGTTTCACCGACAATTAAAGCTCTGTCCCAATCCTGCATAGCACCCGAGACAATTTCACTGGCAGAAGCGCTTCCGTCATTAACTAAAATTATCAACGGCAAATTTTTATAAGGCGCCGGTTCGTCTGCATCATACTCTTCATCAAACTCGGATCTTCGTCCCTTTGTGTAAACAATTTTCTTTCCATTCCCGATAAATAAATTTGCAACTTTAACCGCTTGATTTAACAACCCGCCGGGATTTCCTCTTAAATCAAGTATTAATTGCTGCATTCCCTGTTTCTTTAAATCTTTCAATGCATTAGACATTTCATCATATGTAGTTTCAGAAAATCTTGAAAGGCTTATATAACCTGTAGTCTTATTATACATAAAGTGAGTATCAACAGAATATAAAGGAATCTTGGCCCTTGTTATTTCGTAATTTAACGGCCTTTTTACTCCGAAACGAACTATGGTTACATTAACTTTTGAACCCGCGGGTCCTCTTAATTTAGAAATTACTTCTTCATTGCTAATTCCTACGGCGCTTGAATCATTAATCTTTACAATTCTATCTCCCGGCATAATTCCAAGTGCGTAACTAGGACCTCCGACTATCGGAGATACAACCGTTAATGTATCATTGACAATCTGAAATTCTACACCGATTCCGTCAAAGTCTCCTTTAAATGATTCTTCAACAGATTGTACTTGTTTGGCAGGTATATAAACCGTATGAGGATCAAGTTTATCAAGCATTCCGTCTATTGCAGCAACTACAAGTTTTTGTGTATCTACTTTATCAACATAATATTTTTGAGTAAAAGTTAATACGTCTTCAAACTTTGTAAGACTATCATTTAAACTGTCATCGGAAAAAACTTTGTGAATTTGTGTACCAAGAAGAATTCCCAGGAAAAGAATAATTATGGTAAAGGGGATTTTTAATTTATTAAAGTCCATTGTTCATCCTAATAATTATAAACCGGTTGAAATATCAAAAAAGCCTTGCAGCTGATTATTTTTTACAGAATTTTGAAGAGATTCATTATAATATATTAATTTTAAATTAATAAAAATTTGTCTAAACGGTTCATAACTTAAAGAAGCAGTTGTTATTCTTGAGTATTCCAAGTCACCGTCCAGCAAACTTGCGTTATTAGAATCAAATACCCGGTGACCGAGAGCTTCATTACCGCCGACATTGATGATTGTTCCGTTAGGTCCAACAGGATTAGCTCCATGCAATATATAAGCAAAACTTGCTTTTAATTTAAGTCTGTAAGTAAATTGATAACCAAATTCACCTAAGAATAATTCACTGTTCGGCTGAAGCATTGATCCTAAATTATAGCCAAGATTTGTAAAATTACTGTTAACAGTTCTGTGCGTATGAACGTAGGGATCAATCCTAGTGTATTCCAATGTTATATCCAGAGGTAAATATTTATAAAGATTAGCGGAATATAATCCCAGATCAAACAGTGTTTCGTTTCCATACCATGAAGTGCCGATTTTGGAAAAGTCCATATCATCAATTAATAAAGTGCTGTAAATTTTTAATCCTTTAATTGATTTATTATTAAAGTCGAAAAATAATAATGAATTATCCCGATCCTGGTTTGAATGTTCAATGGATTTATAGAAAGCAAAAGGATTCAAATATGATAGATCTATCGGCCTGTCTCCATAAATAATAATTTCGCCCGCACCGAAATTTACCGCATCGGAAAGATTAAATCCTATTCGATGATAACCTATGTATTTTTGATCCACAACATTAATACCGCCGTTAATACTATCCGGCTGGAAATAACTGTTTCCGAGCAATTGTCCGTGAAAATACGAAAACGTAAAAAAGTGATATTTTATATTAAAACCGATATAATCGAACGGAGGGGCATAATCATCAATAATAGATTTATACGGACCATAACCGATTCTCATTCGTTCTCTGCCGAACTTAATTCTGAACATATCATAATCAGCAGTTAAATAACCTTCCGTTTCATCAAAAAATGCTGCAGCAGGATCAAGATTATATTTAAAATTATATGCAATATCAGGCCTTAATTTGGCAGCTTCCCTATTGCCGAAAACATCACCGTTTGTTCCTCTCAATACAAAGCCGAAATGATTTAAGAATGTTCCTCTTATGTCGCCTCCGATTATCCCGAGAGTCGTTGATAGATTTTGATTAGCTGATATGTTGTTTTGAACGATAGCTTCTCCTTCACCAAGCAGATTAATAAACAATGAAGATTTATCCGGATTCGTCATGTAATAAAGGTATTTATTATTCTGTGAGAACAGATCATATTTCCCTTTACCGATTAAAGATTGCGAATTTTTCACCGTTCCGTACAGTTCATATTCAAACTCGACTTTTAAATCATTCAAAATTTTCTTATCCATGTTGTCAAGCTTATCTTCCGAAGCAATTGCCTCCTTTAGGTAAGTAACAATATCTTTTCTTGGTTTGGGAATTTCGAAAGAATTGTAATCGTGAATAATGTGAAGAGCTTCCATTCTTTGAAGAAAATTGTAAACCGAGTTATCGACACTTACATAATCATCTTGAGCAAATACGGCTGCCGTAGCAATTAAAATAAGGAAAATTATTTTTTTCAAATTATCTTACCTGTTCCCATTCTTTAGAGATAGATTTGTTTTTAAAAAAGACTGAAATACCGTTCATCAGCCATGACCAAGAAACGCCGTTATAACCTATTTTTCTATATCGTCTCGGAGACTCGTAAATGCACATATCGCTGGAATACAAAATCTTTCCTATTTTTCTTATGCGCCTAAAAAGATCAAAATCCTCTCCTGCTGCAAGTGATTCGTTATATCCGCCGACTTCAAAGAAAACACTTTTCCTTATCACCTGGCACTCCCCTCTTCCCATGCCAATGCCAATACCGTTAAGCGACCGAAAATATGTATTATAAATAGAGTGGAATAATTTATCGGATAATTTTTCTTCATGCGGGAAGATCTTCACCTTGCACGTCATTGCCGAATATTTACTGTTTAAATATTTCTTATTCAAAAAATTAAAAAAAAGATCTACATCCTTAAAGAGTATATCGCCGTTTATAAAAATTAATATATCCCCGTTTGAATACTTAGCGCCGACGTTTCTTCCTTCTGCTATGTTTTGTTTGGTCTGCAATGAATGGACTTTTACCGTGTCTGAATGTTTAATCGCTATATCAACAGTATTATCGTGACTGCCGCCGTCGGATACTATAATTTCACAATCATATTTTTCCATTAGACTTCTTTCCTTTAATTGCATCAGCAAGTTAGGAAGAAGTTTTTCCTCATTGAGAGTGGGAATAATAATACTGTACTTCAATTAATTGATCCTAAATATCTATTTCCGATTTATTAAAAGAAAATTTCTAAAATTTTTAACAAAAACAAAATGTTAAGAATTACTTTCAGGCTTCATCTGAGGGAAAAACAAAACATCTCTAATTGAAGATTGATTTGTAAGAAGCATTACCAGACGATCGATGCCTATTCCAATACCGGCAGTCGGCGGCATACCGTATTCCAGGGCCCTGATAAAATCTTCGTCAATTTGATGAGCTTCTTCATCACCTTCTTCAATCATTTTCTTTTGTCCTTCAAATCTTGTCTTCTGATCTATCGGGTCGTTTAGCTCGGAAAAGGCATTACAAATTTCCCTTCCGGCAACATAACCTTCAAATCTTTCAACAACTCCTTCTTTGCTGCGGTGTTTCTTAGCCAAAGGCGATAGTTCTATCGGATAATCCATAACGAAAGTCGGCTGAATTAATTCAGGCTGAACTGAAGCACTGAATATTTCATCAATAAGCTTGCCTTTTGTTTCAAGATGTTCAACACTTATATTAAGTTTCTTAGCAGCATTCTTTAATTCCGAAACCGAAGCAGTAAGCACATCAATATCTGCTTTTTCTTTTATTGCTTCAACCATAGAAACTCTTTGCCATTTTGCAGAAAAATTAATTTTGTTTCCTTCATAAATAAAATCGAGAGTATTAAAAACTTTCATGCAAATATCATGAAACATCTTTTCTACAAAAAGCATCATCCACTCGTAGTCTTTATATGGAACATAAAGCTCCATCATTGTAAATTCGGGGTTATGTGCTCTGTCCATTCCTTCGTTTCTAAAGTCTTTTGAAATCTCGTAAACACCGTTAAAACCGCCGACAATTAATCTTTTCAAATATAATTCATCTGCAATTCTTAAATACAAAGTTGTATCCAGAGTGTTATGATGCGTTGTAAACGGTCTGGCTGCGGCACCTCCGTATAAAGGCTGCAGAATTGGTGTTTCAACTTCCAGGTAACCGTTTGAATCCAGATAATTCCTTAATGCAGAAATTATTTTACTCCTTTTTATAAAAACATCTTTAATCTCGGGATTAACAACAAGATCGACATACCTTTGCCTGTAGCGCAGTTCTTTATCGGCAAATTGATCATGGATCACTTTATTGCCGTGTTCATCAACGGTTTCTTTTGCAATAGGTAAAGGTCTTAAAGTTTTTGACAATAAAAGCATTGAGGTAACATGCAGTGAAATCTCACCTGTTTTTGTTTTAAAAACAAATCCTTCCACTCCGATAATATCACCGATATCCAGCAGTTTAAATGCATCGTAAGATTCTCCGATATCATCTTTCCGGAGATAAATTTGTATTCTGCCCTTCTCATCTTGAAGGTGAGCAAATGAAGCTTTTCCCATCCTTCTAATTGCCATTATTCGACCGGCAATCTTTACCGTTCTTTTTTCATCTTCCTTAAAATTATTTTTAATATCTGACGAGTCTGAGTTTATTTCATAAGAATAAGCAAAAGGTTCGAAACCTTTTTTCTTAAGTTCTTCCAATTCTTCGTATCTTCTTTTAATCAGAACATTTATATCTTGAATATTATTATCCACTAAACCTCCGTTTATTTTCTTTTAAAGTTTGCAAGACGCAAACATACTAAATCTTGAATATTTTCCGCCAGCTTAACCGGCACATTGAAATTATTACAAATAATTGAAAACGCAACCGGTTCATTATCACCTGTAAAAGCATATCCGGAAAGACTTCTTACACCTTCCAAGAAACCGGTTTTTGCCCTAACATTACCCTGGGCTTTTGTATTTTGAAGTCTGTCGCCCAAACTTCCGTCAACACCTGCTATTGGTAATGAATTAAAAAAGGGAATAAAATATTTACTTTTAAACATATAACTTAAAACAGAAACAATTTGACGCGGAGTAACCAAATCCAGTCTCGAAAGTCCGCTGCCGTCCACAATATTCATACTTTCCGGATTTATTCCCATATCTTTAAATACATTATCTTCAGCTTTAATGCCTTTGGCAACACTTCCGTACCCGCCCGTTTCCAAACCGATTGTTTTTAAAAGCTGTTCTGCAAAAAGATTCTGGCTGTTTTTATTTATCACCTTAACGATTTCCTTCAACGGCGGAGAATATTGGGTAAATAACTTAGTCATTTTGGAATAATCCAATGTGGCAGTCATATCATTAATATCAATAGGATAACCGTCAATAACAATTCCTTTTTTTCTCAGAACATCTTTCAGTACAACCATTGCAAATTGAGTAGGATTATTTACAGTTACATAAGTTTTTACAGAATCCGAATCATCTCTGATTGTACCGAAAACAGTTATTACGTTTGTACCTGATTCTCTATATGCATTTATTGAAGTAGCCGAATCTTTTGGAACGGTTATAACTTTATTAAGAACTATAGTGTATTTAGTATCAGGCGTAACCTCAATTTGCGGCTTATGATTCTTTTTATTTACAGTTACAACCAGATCAACGCAATTATCATTAAACGAAATAGCATCTGATGGAGCGGCAAACCATTCGCTGTCATAATCCCATCTCCACCCTGTACCCAGCCCTATATTATCAAATGCATTATCATCGCCTATTACATTTCCCGAAATTTCATCTATCCCTTTATTAAGAAGAGAATCGGCCCAGTCATTATAAACTTTAAACATATCACCGCTGTAAAATCTTCCGGATATTGTCGGATCACCTCTGCCCTGTATTACCAGATCTCCTTTTAAAATATTTCCGTCAATAGTACCATTTAAAAATACATTTGTTTTAAATCGGTAATCACTTCCGAGAATAACGAGGCCGGCGGCAGTTGTAAATAACTTTAAATTAGAAGCAGGCATAAAAAGCTTGTCTTCGTTCCTTTTATAAAAATATTCTCCCGTTTCTAAGGATTGTATTACTACTCCCCATTCCGCGTTGCTGAAATTCGGATCGTTGAATATATCATCCATTTGAGACCAGAATTCAGTTATCGTATTGTAAGCATATTTAGCGGTTGTATCTTTACTCAGCTCTTGTGATAAAACGCTTGAACTGAGAAAAAATAAAAATATAGATATTAAAGAAATCTTAACCGCCATATAATTTAATAACTCCGAGTATTTCCTTAGGTGAAAGTGTTCTGTATGAACCAACGGGTATATCGGCTGAAATGCCGGCAAAACTTTTTCTGTTTAATGCAATTACTTTGTAACCAAGTAAACCGAACATATTTTTAACAAAATGATTTCTGCCTTCAATTGCGGTAACGTTAACATTTTTTCGATTATTCTTTCGGGAAAACATTACCCTGATAAAATTTCCTTTCTGATTATTCAGATAAATACCTTTAATCAGTTTTAATTTGTCTTCTTCCGTTAACTCTCTATCAAGTTTAACCTCATATTCTCTCGGTACTTTATTTTTAGGATGAGTTAACAAATTTGAAAATTCACCGTCATTTGTAAGTAATAAAACTCCCGTGGTATTATAATCAAGCCTTCCCACAGGATAGATTTTTTCTTTTGTCTTAATTAAATCAACAACTGTTTTCCTATTTTTTTCATCGTCGGTGGTTGTTACAACACCCCTAGGCTTGTTTAATAAATAATAAATATGTTTCTTTTGAAACAATTTCTCACCATCTAAAGCAACAATGTCTTTCGACGGATCTATTTTGAAAGATAATTCGGATATAATTTTATCGTTGACTGAAATCCTTCCCTGGAGAATAAATTCTTCGGATTTCCTTCTTGAAGTAATCCCGCAATCCGAGATAAACTTATTTAATCTAACCATCACTGTTTGGTTCTTCATTAGTTTCATTCTCAACGGATTCTTCAAGTAAGTTCATAAGGATTTTTTGTTTTTGCTCAATAAAATCCTCATCCTTCATAATTTCTTCAATTTCTCTCGGTTTAGGTAAATCGCTTAATTTGTTTAATCCGAAGTATTTTAAAAACTCCTCTGTAGTTCCGTATAAAAGCGGGCGTCCTATTGTTTCAGCTCTTCCGGTTATAGTTATCAGCAATTTATCCAGCAATGTACTTAATATATAATCCGAATTTACTCCCCTAATTGTTTCTATTTCCGGTTTTGTAATCGGTTGTTTGTAGGCAATTATAGCAAGTGTTTCCACAGCCGCCTGGCTTAATCTTCTTTTACTCTTTTCCGAAGAAAGATAACCGACATATTTTGCATATTCCGGTTTTGTTCCGAAGAGATATCCGCCGGAAATTTTTAATATACGAAACGAGATATCTTTCTCATCATACATTTTATTTAATTCCTCAACACACATTTCAATGTCATCGTTTGAAATCTGTATATCGTCGCCGTCGATTCCTTTTACGGCCCGAATAATATCTGCCGCAGAGAGAGATTCGTCCGAAGAAAATATTAATGATTCTATAATCGATTTATAAATACTATCCATTTTTTAATTTCATTAATAAAAAGTCGTTAAAATTAGGAGATTCTTTAATCCCTACCATTCCCATCTTAGTTAATTCAAGCAGTGCAACAAAAGTTATTACAATCCGTATTTTTTCGTTCATACCTTCTACAAGAGATAAAAAACTTAATTCTGCGGCCTTTTCCAATTTATCCATTATATAAGCAATTTGTTCATCGATTGTGATATTTGTTTTTTTTATTTCGTGAAAGACTTCCGGCTTTATGTTGTCAATTGCTTTTTTAAATGCCTTTGCTATATCAAAGATAGTAACATTTTTTAGCAGCACTTCAAATTCGGGAGGAGATTCCTTTTCATCGGCAGAAAAATTTCCCCGGTAATTTATCTTTCTCTGGTTGGATTCAAAGAATGATAATTCCTCGGACATTTCCTTATAACGCTTATATTCCAGCAATGCCTGAATTAATTCTGCACGCGGATCAATCTCCTCTCCTTTTTCATCAACTTCACGCGGTAAAAGCATTCTAACTTTTATATGCATTAAGGTTGAGGCCATTAGAATGAAATCGCCGGCAACTTCGAGGTCAAGTAATTTTATCAAGTTAACATATTCTAAAAATTCTTTTGTAATTTTTGATATAGGGATATCATAAATATTTAATTCATCACGTTTAATGAAAAATAGGAGAAGATCCAGCGGGCCTTCGAATTGTTCTAATTTAATTTTATACAATGTTATCCCAGCTTCATTTTATTTCTAACTTCCTGCATTGTTTTTTCGGCAGTTGCTCCGGCTCTTTTTTCACCGTCAATTAAAATATCTTCAACTTCATTTTTTCTCTGCTCGAAATAATTTCTCTTTTCAATAATCGGAGCTAATAATTCCGAAATTTTATTTGCACATTTTAATTTACAATCGACGCAGCCAAGCGCACCCGACCGGCAGCCATCATTGATTTCCGGAATTTCCGACGGATTAAATTTTTTATGATATTCAAAGACTAAACAAATATCCGGATTTCCCGGGTCGCCTTTTCTAATTTTATTAGGATCCGTTACCGCCTTTTTTAATTTTGCTTTTACTACTTCAGGTTCATCCGAAAGCAGAATAGTATTATTAAGAGACTTACTCATTTTTGCATTTCCATCGAGTCCGGGTAATCTTGCAAATGGAGTTAGTAACGGCTCAGGTTCCGGGAATACCTTACCATACTGATTATTAAATTTTCTGGCTATTTCTCTTGATATTTCTACATGAGGCACCTGATCCTCGCCGACCGGAACAGCTTCACCTTTATACAGCAATATATCCGCAGTTTGAAGCACAGGATAACCTAAGTGTCCGTAAATTATCTGTTCAATATTTAAATCTCTTATTTGATCTTTTAATGTAGGATTTCTTTCTAATCTATTAACCGTTATCAACATGCTGAAAATCAGGTTCAATTCCGTATGTTCTTTTATTTGGGATTGTCTAAACATAGGGCTTTTTACCGGATCTAATCCTGTTGCCAGCCAATCAATAAGCATATCAATTGAATCTTGGTAAATTCCGTCGGTTTCAAGTTTAGTAGTTAAAACATGATAATCTGCAATTAAATGATAACTTTCATATTCATTTTGGAGTTTTATCCAATTTTCCAACGCACCGACATAATGCCCGATATGTAATTTACCGGTCGGTCTCATTCCGCTTAAAATTCTCTTTTTCTTCATATTACCGTAAAATTAAAATAATCAAAATGAAAAATAATAATAATCTATATTAATTCCCTGATCCTTAAAAAACGATAGTGTCCTAATTCGCCTATCCAAGTCAGGATTCGATTTACTCATCATGTCAAATGTATTTAACTTGTCATCCCGGACGTAGTTGAGGGATGATTTAATCGTTAATAATTTCTGTAAATTATGACACTACCTAAAAAATCAATCTGAAGATTTTGCGTAAAAAATATCTAGTAAATAAATTGTTAAAATGACTAATTATTTATTACGCTTACTAATGATTTAACAATTTATTAATAAAACGATTAAAAATGTTATTTAAATGTAAAACATTAATAAGCTTTTAAAAAATTTTAGAAAGAATTTAAGCAAGGTATAAATATGGCTTCCATTTTTCGTCAATCTTACCAACTACATTTTTAATAAACATGATATGGCTTGGTTTAAAAGGTCTGTTAAGAAGCAGCATGTTGGCTTCTTCGGGGCTCCGGTCGCCTTTTTTATTGTTGCAAATTGTGCAGGCGCAAACTAAATTTTCCCAGGAATCGCTGCCTCCTCTTGATTTAGGGATAATATGATCAATTGTTAACGGCAGATCGCTTCTTCCGCAGTATGCACATTTATATGCGTCGCGCCGAAGTATATTTTTTCTGGTAAGGACAACTTTTTTATAAGGGACACTGATGAAATGATTTAATTTAATTATACTCGGCCAGGGATAGCTTTGAGAGATGCTGCGTATTTCTTTTCTTTTATCGTTTATAACCATCTCCGCCTTACCGAGATAAATTAAGATCACAGCTTTCTTTATATTGCAAACTGTTAAAGGTTCATAACTTTGATTAAGAATTAATACCTTTGCATTAAGTTTCCCGTTAACTCTTTTTGCAGTTTCGAAATCAACCTCCGGTAATGTCTTTTTTATTTTGTCGAACGTAAGAAATTCTAATTATTATTCTGGCAATAAATAGTAACAGCGCAAATATTAAAGCATATAACCACCATTCGCGCGGTATTACTTCCGTATACATCAATATTGCAATTATTATAACAACTGCCAGAGATCCGTAATTAAAATAATCAAAGAAAGTCTTTGATATCATAATAATAAGTTACTTTTATTTTTGTAAATTCAATTAAATTAAAAATATCAATTATTTAGCGTTAAATTCAAAAATCTACAATATTTAGACAATTAATATAAAAAATTGGCAATGGATTTTCCAACTAATAAAAATGGCAACAGTCAAAGAGTAATACCATTCTCATCCAATTCTTTATATATAATAGCAACGCAGGCAACGTAATCGCGGGAATGGCTCATTGAAATTTTTAAATTCTTTCCATCGGTAAGTGTTTCACTTAATTCACCCTTAAGTTTAACCAAAGGCATTCCGTTAGGCTCGTTATAAATTTCTATATCCTGCCACCCTATCTCTTTATTCCATCCGGTAGTTAATGCTTTGAATACGGCTTCCTTTGCGGCAAACCTCGCTGCAAGATGCTGATGTTTATTAAACTTACTCATACAATATTCCAATTCTTTTTCCGTATAAACTTTATTCAGAAAATGCTCACCGTATTTCTCAACGCTGTCTTTAATCCTGTCGATTTCAATAATATCTATTCCGATTCCAAATACCATTTAATTATTACCTCTTTCCTGATAATGTTTCATTTGATTAATATCCTTCTGCAAGTCCTGTTCCTCTCGGATCGGACGCGCCGTATATTATATGATCTTTATGATCAATTAAAATTCCTTCGGCATCGCCTAATGTTCTTTCTTTACCTATTTTATAACCCATTTTTATCAGATCATTTTTTACATCTTGAGGCATTCCGAATTTTTCATAATAAATTTCATCGGGCAGCCATTGATCATGAATCCGGGGCATGTCTATTGCCTGCTGTATATTCATATGAAAATCTATACAGTTCATTATTACCTGTAAAACTACGGTAATAATAGTTGAGCCGCCCGGAGAGCCGATAATTATATAAGGCTTGTTATTTTTAAGAACAATTGTAGGCGTCATTGAGCTAAGCATTCTTTTTTGAGGTTGAATGGAATTAGCTTCACTTCCATACAAACCGAATTGATTTGGTACTCCCGGTTTTGCGCTGAAATCATCCATTTCATTATTAAGTAAAAATCCCGCTCCTTCAACAACAATTTTTGAACCGTAAGCTGAATTAATAGTTGTTGTTGTACTTACCGCATTTCCATATTTATCATAAACAGAGTAATGAGTAGTCTCATTGCTTTCCTGATATTTTATAGGATTTCCATGTTTAATATCTTTTGCAGGTGTTGCATAATTATTTTTTATTTTATCAAAAATTGATTTAGCATATCTTTTGGAAATTAATCCTTTCTCAGGAACAGGATAAAAATCCGGATCTCCAAGATACTGGGTCCTATCCGCATAAGTATACTTCATCGCTTCAACTAAACGATGAATGTATTCACTGCTTCCCCAATCTTTGGGAGTAAAATGGTAGTTCTCCAAAATGTTCAGCAATTCCACCAGTGCAATACCCCCGGAACTCGGTGGCGGCATTGACACAATTTCATATCCTCTATAACTGCCTAAAACCGGTTCCCGTTCAACGGGAGTATATTTATCAAGGTCTTCCTGAGAAATATACCCGCCTAATTTTTTTATTTCTTTAATGAATAATATGGCAACCTTTCCCTTGTAAAATCCGTCTGTACCTTTATTACGAATAAGCTTTAATGTATTGGCTAAATCAGGTTGTTTAAATAAATCCCCAGCTTTGAATGGGACTCCGTTCTTTGTAAACTTTTTATATGAGCCGGGATATTTCTTAAATTCTTTTAAATGTTCTTTAATAGATCCGGCTGTGGAATAATCTAATTTAAATCCGTTCTCCGCAAGATCAATAGCAGGCTGAATGACTTCTGCAAGTTTCATAGTACCGTATTTTTTCAGGGCATATATCATTCCGGCAACACTTCCGGGAACGCCGGCAGAAGTAGCGCCCTGCTGACTCAAATTCGGATCAAAATTACCTTTCTTATTTAAAAACATACCACGGTAAGCTTTTAAAGGAGCCTTCTCTCTATAGTCAATGGTTGTATTTTTACCGCTGCTTAAATGAATAACCATAAATCCGCCGCCGCCGATATTTCCGGCATAAGGATATGTAACCGCAAGTGCAAAGCCCACAGCTACGGCAGCATCAACAGCATTGCCTCCCTTCTTTAAAATTTCTACTCCGACTCTTGTAGCCAAACTGCTTGAGCTTACAACCATTCCGTTTTTGGCACTAACAGGATTTTTAGCTGCCGGATAAATTACATTAAGATTAAAAGAAATTAAGAATAAGAAAATTAGGATAGTATTAAAACAGATGAATCTTCGCATCTACTTTTAAACCTTCTTTCTTTATCTGCTCTAATAGAAGTTTGGTGAGTTCATCAACCTGCTTAATGGATTGGGATAGATTTGTATAAAGTTTTTTATCATACATTATTCTGCCGAAATTATTCTTTTGATCCTTAACCTCATTAGCAAATTCATTTAGCTTTACCATTAAAGAATCCGTTTTACTTAAAACGTTCGACGCTTCTTTTATCGAGTTGGAAATTTCTTTTTGATTATCCTTAATAAAATTCTTAGCTTCATCCGTCAATTCCACGCTGTTGGAAGCTAATTTATTAATATTGGTTCTGTTTTCATCGATCATTAAATTTAATTTTTGTGTCAGCTTATTCAAGTTAGCTAAAGACATTTTAACATTTTCATTCAGCTTTTTGTCGGTCAAATAATTGTTCAGCGAACTCAGCGTAACCTTCACTTCTTTCAATGTCGAAATTAAATCGTTCTGCATTGAGCCTACAAGCGACATCACCGCCGGAATATCCGCATTAAAGCTTCCCTTTTGTATCTTATTATAATCAAGCGGGTATTCGGAAATGCCCGGCTTTATATCTATTTTTTTCCCGCCCATCATATCGACCATAGCGATGTAGAACTTAGCATCTTTTCTTAAATTAACATCATTGGATATAGCTGCTTTTACTAAAACTTCATTCGCTTTAATTTCAATATCCTGTACGTTGCCTTTTCTTACTCCGTTTACCGTTACATAATCGCCTACTTCAAGACCGGAAGCATTGCCGAATTCTATTTCCAGTGTCTTTTCATCTGAGGTAAAGCTAAAATTTTTAGCCCAGCCGAGTATCCATAAAAAAATTATTACGGATACTATAACCGTTATCCCGACTTTTATTTCAGTCTTTCTTTGGTCTTTCATGGTTAAACTTGCTTCTTAATATTTTTGAAAGATTTTTATATTCTCTTTTATCTATTACACTGTCTCTAAGCGCCGCTTTTAAAGAGTCCACAAATTTTCCAACTGATCCATCGGATATATTTTTAATTGATTTTAAATTTTTAATATAGTCCGAAATTAATATTCTTAATGAATCTTTTTCAGGTGAATCTTTTACATAATTTAAATCCTTGGTAACCTGGCTTATTAATAAGCCCTTACTGGGATTAAATATAAACTCGTTAAATTTATTATTGACAATATACAAAACTGCTGCAATAACAATTGTTAAAACAATAATAATTTGAACAAAACACCCTTTTTTCATTTTTTATTCAGATGAAAGACTTTCTATTAAAACCTTTTTAATTCTTTTATTTGAGACTTCCTTAACAGTAAATTTATAATTTTCCAATTGAAAAGAATAACCTTCCTTAGGAATATGTCCGGCATAATTTAAAACCAAGCCTCCCAAAGTTTCAAACTCTCCTTCACTTACAGGAAGTTTTGCATTTAAAAGTTCATTTACGTCATCAACAGAAATTTTTCCGAGTACAAGATAACTATTTTCGGTTAATTTTGTAACCTGAGTTTCCTCTTTATCATATTCGTCTCTTATTTCACCGATAATTTCTTCCATTATGTCTTCAAGGGTTATTAGTCCTGAAGTTCCTCCGTATTCATCCACTACAATAGCTTGATGCATTTTCTTTTCCTGGAATTCCCTCATCAAATCATCAATCTTTTTTGTCTCGGGAATAAATAATACTTTCCTTGCTATTTTAGCTAAAGATAAATTTTTACGCAAAGTTTCATTCATTAAGAACGGTAAAATATCTTTTGCATAAATTATCCCGATAATTTTGTCCAGGTTATTTTCGTATAAAGGTATTCTGCTGTGTCCCGATGATGTAACTATTTTAAGTATTGTTTCGAAATCGGATTCGATAGAAACACAAACCATGTCTACTCTCGGCGTCATAACTTCATGAACCAGAACTTTCCTGAAGCCGACTATACCGTTTATCAAACCGTGTTCTTCTTCTATAATTGCTCCCCTCTCATGACTTAGGTCCGCTAATTCCGAAATTTCTTCGGGTGACATGGCGGATTTTGTTTTATCAAATTTTATTTTCGAAACCATCATTTTAATTATCTCGGTTAAGGTTTCCGAAACAGGATAAAAAATAACGCTGATCCAGAACAATGGAATCGAAATAACTTTTGCAAAAGATAAAGGCTTTTTAGTTGCCCATACTTTCGGAATCAAGTCGCCGAAAATAACAATTAAAATAGTAAGTAAAATTATTTGTACGGTTAAGACAAGATTTAAGGAAAGTTTTGAATAATCGGCATAATCAATCGCCAATGAAACAGCAACAATTGAAGCTGCAACATTGACGATTGTATTACCTACCAATATTGTTACTAAAAGCCTTCTTGGATAGTCGAGCAATTGGAAAATATATCTTTCGATGAGAGGATATTTAGAAAAACTATCTTTCAGTTTTCTTTTATCCAAAGAAAACAAAGCAACTTCCGAACCTGAAAAAAAAGCAGATAAAAAAAATAATATTAAAAGAAAAAGAAGTTTATAATGCCAATCTATATCCAAAAATTGCTTTTATCCCGAAATGTTATACATAATTGATTAAAATGGAAGATCCTCATTTTCTTCAGTCTGTATACCCGGATCACTAATTTCCGCTGCAGTAGAATTATTTCCCTCATAAGCGGATGAATCTCCCCCTGCAGCTTCCAAGGGAATTATTTTCTCGACAACAACATCGGTTGAATAACGTTTTATACCTTCTTTATCGGTATAATCTCTTTTAGTTAATCTCCCCTCTATATAAAACTTTTTACCTTTTTTCAAATTTTCTTTATAATAGTCGGAAAGATTGAATGCAACAATATTATGCCATGTCGTTTCATTAATCCAGTTGCCGTCTTTTCCCTTATAGCTGTTTGTGGTTGCCATAGTAAAACTGGTTACGGAAACATTACTGGTTGTAAACCGTGTTTCTGCATCCCTTCCTAGATTTCCAATCAACATAATTTTATTAAGCGAAAAAGCCATCTTACCTCCCTTGATTATGATTTATGTAATTGTGTTTTAATTTAATCATTCTTTGGAATAAATACTATTAGATAACAAAAATTATTAAAAAAACTTAATTATACTAGTTGTGCGTATTAAAAATTTATTTAAAAAATAGTAAAATAAACAAACATTTATGTCAGTCTGAGCGGAGTCGAAGACTGATATTCACCGTTCGACTTCGCTCACGGCGACAATTTAAGACGTTTTCGAAAATAGATTTATTTCTAAAATTTCCTTTAGCCTATATTATTGCTTAATTCACACAACGGGTAATTATATCTTAATTTACGCTAAAGGATAAATTTTATTAATTTAATTATGCCGTATGATTACTCAAAAATTACTTAAGATTATTTTTGTTTGGCAACAATCCATGCGTCTTTAAATTCATTCACCTTCCATAATTGATTTCTCATACTTTCCGCTTCATCATGAGAAGGATAATGTGTTGCCAGCTGAACAACATATAAATTGATATCAGGGTTAAACGAAACTTTCATTTCATCCTGAACTTTATTCTGATTATTCGCGACAAATTCATCAGCGCGGTCTTTAGTGCTGAATGCACCAACTTGAATTACGTAATATGTATAAGAAATATTCTGCGATTCATCGTTCTGCTGGGTATTCTGCTTCTCTGTTGTTTTTGCCGGCGGAGGTGTTTTTATCTCATCAAATACGTACACCGAATCCTTTTTATTATTTTGTGATGTCTGGGTATTCGTACTCTCGGTTGTTTTTTGTGTTGCCGAACATGCTGCTAATAAGAATGACAATAATCCCGCCAAAATAAGATGGTATCTTTTATTTTTCATATAATTAACCTGTAATCTTGTTAATTTGATATGGTAAAAATATTTGTAATTAGCTATTGGTAATATATTTCATAATTCGTAAACTGTCTACCAATTGGTAGATAAATTAAAACAGTTGAATTATACATAATTGTTTTATTAGAGACTGTCTCCAAAGAAGGAATTTGTCATGCTGAACTCGATTCAGCATCTCTTTAAAGAGAAATTAGAGTGTTTAGATTCCGGGTCAAGCCCGGAATGACAGTTTTGAGACAATCTTTTAATAATCTAATAACTTACATTGTACAGTTTCTCCGAAGTTCCAAAGGAATGGAGACAGTGTAAAAACATCTGAATTGTCATTTCGAACGAGTCTTCGAGTAAGAAATCTCATTAAAATTAAAGATTTCTCCCGGAGTTTATCCCTTTTATGGGAGTCGAAATGACAGAACCACTTATTACACAGTCTCAATGCCGATGGCAGAGTCCTTTGGACAACGGTTTAAATTATGGTTTCCAACAATAGGTTATTTATAATAAATAAATATTTAATCTGTGACCGTAATTAAATAAAAAATATGATATTAAAAAAAGATATATTTTATTGCCATAAAAAATTTCTCACCCTATTGATACAAATCAATATTTACGATAGTGTCTTAATTTGTTAAAATTTTTAACGAATAAATCATCCCTCGACTCTGCCTGAGGCACGTAGCCGTCAACTTAACATTTAAAAATATAAGTACTATTGTATAAAATTATATTGTAATTGATACTAATCTGCTTAACATTGCACTCCTATCAGTCTCGGCAAGGCATCAATCCTTTGTTTTGAAAAAGTTAATTAATATTTTATCATTTTTCATTTAAGCATACTAAGCCAAGCCTTGACGGAATGGAGTGAAGGTCCCTTTATAATTTGCTTTTTTTACATGCATAAAACTCCTTTTGAGTTTTTAATTGACTCCGATAGGAGTCATATGTCTGTAACAATTAACAAACCAGCTTGAGAGGAACTCCGTTAGGAGTTCTATGTTTAAAAAGTTTGAATTGAAATATCTGTAATTCGTTTATGTGTAACATTCTACAGTAGTTAATATTAAAATTAGGTTGACGCCTATGTGCCTGAGGCAGACAAGTCCGTTCGTCCCTCGACTTCGCTCGGGATGGCAAATTAAATACATTTGTCATGGTGAACGGGGTCGAACCATGACTTAGATAAGCAAATTAGGTTGCTACCTATTTCCAGGATTGAATTAAAAAAGGGATGGCTGCCCATCCCTAACTTTTTAATAAAGCAAATGTTTAAATGATCCGGGTTCAAAATGCGGCATCAACTTTTCTTTTAGAAAAGCTTTTTTAGCAAGAATTAAGCTTCCAGGAATTGTTGCAACATTTATCAATGGTATATTTGCCCCGAATTTAGAATTTATAACTTTAATAAACTCATTTGCCTCAATTGCCTGACCTTGATTTGTTGGATGAATACCATCTAATCCAAAAATGCCGCCGGTGATATATGCAGTTGAAAAATTTACTCCATTAAAATAAACACCGCCGGTAAAATCTTTTTGTCTAATAGAGTTGAAGAAACCATTGATATCTACTAGTCCAAAGCCTTTTGCATTTGCTAATGAAGAAATAATTGAATTATAACTTGCTATAGTATTTTCTGTTGTAGCAATTTCCGAGGCATCTAAAATTAATGCATCCGGCCAAGGATTTTGAGGGTGCAAACCAAACGGTTTTGTTGTATCTATACCCGGAGGAAGAGCAGGATAATTATTATCTCTATAATATTGGCCGGTAGGTTTACCAATTAATGTTGCATAATTTATTGCCGGTAAAGTCATCAATAATTGTCCGGTTAAAAGACTTAAAGAATCGGCAACACCCGATCCAACTATTTCTCCGTGTTTTTGATAAATTATTCCTGGTGCGCCTAATAATTTTAAAGCACCCCAAGGAGTTTCCATAGCAACCACTGGTCCTACTGTTGTAAAATATGGAATAGCATCGACATCAGGAATATTAGCTACTACAACTTTAGCACCGAGCGAAGCAATACTATCTGCTAATTGAGTAAACGCACTTTGAAAATTATAGAGACCGCCGGAGACAGGAGTAGGAGCTGAAGGTGAAAAACCGCCGCTTGTGGCAAATCCCAATACATCATTGTTTCCAATCCACAAAGTTACAAAGGTTGGATGCAATGCTTTAGCTTGTGCAAATTGTGAACCCTGGCCGCGTAATATTAAATCGAACATCGGATTGGGAGTATGCGAACTTGAGAATAATGCCGATGCACAAGTAGTAGAACTTGTTGCATATAAAACATCATATAATAATGCTCCGGGTATTCCAAGATTATTATATGGTTTTGCGTAGGTTGAATTTTCAGGACTTCCTGTTTTAGGATCATAGTATATATCAATTTCTCCTTTTGCGATATCTAAAGTTTTGATCTCCATTCTGCCCCCCGTTCCCGGATCGCTGACTAACGGCTGTTCAAAAGTTGTACCTACTTGTTTAGCAATTTGATTACCAAAAGAATAATTTTGAGAACTTGCATAAAGCGCACCGTTTTGCCAACCAGCAGTTAAACTATTCCCAATAGCAACAAATCTAGTTAAGTCAGCATTACCGCTTTTAGGATTTAATACCGGGGCTGTTAAATTTGTTTTATCCTGACATCCCCAAAAAACAACTACAGTCAGAAACACAGTAAAAATTAAACTCATAATCTTTTTCATTTTTTTCATCCTTTCTTTTTTATAAACCATACGATAGAGTTAATGATACTAAATTAGCGGCTGTATTATATGTACCGTTGAAAGGAGAAATACCTTGAGCATAATTTTCTTGTGAATCAGTCACTGTTAACTGGCTGCCTCTGATAAACAAGTATGCTGCATCCAAATTAATGTTATTGGTTATCTTATAACCTACTCCAACGCTAAATCCCAGACGGTTTGCATCCGGTAATGACGGATTTAAATATTCGGGCTTTACAGGATCCTTATCATAATAAATTCCCGCACGAACCTGCAAATCCTGCAGCAGCGTATATTGTGCCCCAAGACGAAGAATATATGAATTATCGTAAAGTCTTGGGCTTGATTTAACCGATTTAGGAGAAGAAAAATCCACAGTTAAGCTGTCATAGCTTGACCAGCCGACATATTGAAAATCAAAACTGACAAGGAGATCGGGAATAAAGCGGTATGCAACACCAACTGCCAAATTAATCGGAGTAGTTAAATCTGCAGTTGCCCCGCCGTTTGGTAACTGGGATGCTAATTGAACCGGACCGGTTGTCGTTGCCGTTCCGGTAAAGTTATATTTAACCTGACTATGGAATGATACTCCTATTGAAAGGTCATCGACAGGTTTATAAAGGGCGCCTAAATTAAAACCCCATGCAGAATTATCTTTACCGGTAAGAGTGGTAAAAGCATCGCCTGCAAATACAGGAAAAGGAGTTTTTTGAGAAATTGTAACAGTTGCAAAACTATATTCCAAGCCTGCACTTACCGTAAGATTATCCATTAAATTATATGCAACCTCGGGAGTAATAACAAAAGTCTGCAGCTTTGTTTCGATAGCTAAATATTTTCCTACCCAATTAGGATCCCATTTGGAAGCTAATCCGAACGGACTAAAAAATCCTAACCCGAAGGCCAAATCTTTATCGTATCTGTAAGTTGCAAAAAAATGAGTCGGAAAGAATGTTTGTTTTGCCGCATCGTATTCGGTAATATCCGGGCTTACACCTCTAAAAGAAAAAGTAGGTGCTATCATAGTGGTACCAAGCATTAAGTGGATGCCTGATAATTGAGTTAAGCCGGCACCGTTGAAATATATTGCAGATGGATCATTGGAGATTGCAGTAAACGCACCACCCATTGCCATCGCTCTAGCTCCATGTTCATTGAGCTGAAAACCGCCTGCGAAAGTTTCGCTTGCTACTATAATAATAGAAACAATAAAAGCAAAGAACTTGACCTTCACGAGACCTCCATAATGTTATTAATAAAGTTAATTATTTTATTACCATAAATTGATTATTCAATTGTAAATAAAACAGCGCCCTTTTCTACCGCACTTCCTTCTTTAACCGGTATTTCACTTAATACGCCGGAACAGGGCGAGCGCAAATCATTTTCCATTTTCATTGCTTCAAGTATTAATATTGTTTCTCCCTTCACAATTTTATCGTTAAGGCTCTTCTTTATTTTAAGTATCATGCCCGGCATCGGCGCTTTTACTTCGGTCTTTTTATGTGCCGTACTTTTTTGCCGCAGCAGTTCACTTACTTTTTCCTGTAAAGCGGAACGTATTACGGTTTCATATTGATGTCCGTCTATTAAAAGCGAATATTTTCCGTTGCCAGTTTTATCCACGGATACTTCAAAGAACCGCTCATTAATTTTCAATAAATAAGTATGCGCGTTTAACAGAATTAAATCGCATTCGTATTTTTGATTATCTAATGATAAATGCGAATTATTTGAAAACGAAACCGTTTTCTTTTTATCATTTAAAGTTACAACAAAATCACTCATACATTAAATCGATCCATTTATTCTCCGGTTTGGAATTATTCGCGTTTTCATTTCCTTTTCGAACGGCGGAATTTTCTTTTACCATTGCCGTAAAAATTGCAGCGGCATTTTCCAGATTAACTTTATTATTTTCCTTTTCAAGAAATTTATGTAAAGCGCCGGATTCTTTTTCCAGAAAGTTGATATCAAATTTACCGTTTATGAAATTATTATTATTATAAACGGATTTTAAAAAGGAAATATTCGTCGTTATACCGGCTATTTTATATTCATCTAACGCTCTTTTCATTCTTTTAATAGCATTTGTCCTATTATCCGACCAGCATACAAGCTTCGCAATCAAAGGGTCATAATAAACGGAAATTTCCGATCCGGCGCTAAATCCGTCATCCACCCTTACACCCGGCCCCGTCGGCGGTTTATATTCATAGATTATGCCTGTTGACGGTAAAAAATTATTATCTGCATCTTCAGCATAAATACGGCTTTCCATAGCATGGCCATTTATTTTCAAATCATCCTGGCCGAATGATAATTTATTGCCTGATGCAATTGATATTTGCTCCTTAACAAGGTCGATTCCGGAAATTAATTCGGTAACGGGATGTTCAACCTGAAGCCTGGTATTCATCTCAAGAAAGTAAAAATCCTTATTTGCATCCATTAAAAATTCTATAGTTCCCGCATTATAATAACCGCAGGCTTTTGCGGCATTTACCGCAGCGCTAGTAATTTCGGCTCTTGTGGTTTCATCAACAAAGGAAGAAGGAGCTTCCTCAATAATTTTTTGATGCCTTCTTTGAACGGAACATTCCCGTTCGAAAAGATGCGCATAATTTCCATGCATATCGCCGATGATCTGTACTTCAATATGCTTTGGATTTTCGATAAATTTTTCAATGTAAATCGAGTCATCACCGAATGCCTTTAAAGCCACTCTTTTAGTTGCTTCAAACGCATCTTCAAATTCACTTTTAGAAGAAATTCGTCTCATCCCTTTTCCGCCGCCGCCCGCAGAAGCTTTTAACAAAACCGGGAATCCGATTTTCTCGGCAGATTTAATTCCCTCGTTTAAAGAATCTATCGGTTTTGTAGTTCCGGGAACAATTGGAACGCCGCTCTTTTCCATTAAATGCCGCCCTGCAGTCTTACTTCCCATCATTGCAACTGATTTTGAAGACGGTCCGATAAAGGTAATTTTTTCATCTTCACACAGTTTTATAAATTCGGAATTCTCGGAGAAGAATCCGTAGCCGGGATGTATTGCATCTACTTTTAACTTTTTCGCTAAATCAATAATTTTTGTTTTATTCAAATATGATTGGGATGAAGCCGGTTCGCCTATATTATATGATTCATCTGCAAGGCGGGTGTGTAATGATTTTCTATCAGCATCCGAATAAACCGCAACCGATTTTATATCGAGTTCTCTGCATGCTCTAATTATTCGAACTGCAATTTCTCCCCTGTTGGCTATTAAAATTTTTTTTAACAAAACAGACCTAATTTAATTCTGCTATAGTTATTCCTTCGCCGCCGAATTCTATTGGGGCAAAATAATAATTTTTTACTTTATCATGTCTCTTAAGTATATCATGAACAGTTTTCTTTAATGCACCTGTGCCTTTACCATGCAAGATTTCTACTCTTTCCAAACCTGTTGAATATGCGCTGTCTATGAATTTTAATATTTCAAATTCAACTTCTTCCGGTTTTTTACCTCTAATATCTATTCTGTAATCTGCCGGCGCTAAAGTAAAATGATTATAATTAAGATTTACAGGCTTTTCTTTCTGTTGTTTTGCATGAATTAAATCATTTAACGCTACCTGCATTTTTACGGAGCCTATTTTAATTGTAGCTTTATTTTTTTCTTTTAAAATATCTATAATTTCGCCGACAGTTTCTGTGTTCTTAATACCGACAAAATTTCCGATATCAAAGTTAGGGTTTTCCCGGTATAAATCAACATTGTCGCTAAAAAGATTTTTATTCTCTTGCTTAACTTCACTAATAATACTGCGCGCTTTCTTAATTACTTCCCTTTCGGCGTTTGATTCTTTTAATTCCTTAATTACCAATTCAATTTTTTTATTAATTCCTTTTAAATAATCTTCCGCTTCCGATTTTGTTCTTTTAAGTATTTCCTTTTTTTCTTTATCCAATTTTTCAATTTTCTGCGAATACAGGTTTGATAATCCCTTCAGTCTGGTATTTTCAATTTCCATACTTTTTAATTTAGCTTCCAGTTCCTGGGATTTTTGTTCTATGTCTACCAGAAAATTTTCTATTTTATGCTTATCGGTATCCAGATGTTTCGAAGCTAGAAATAAAAAATCATCCGGCAAGCCGATTCTTTTTGCAACTTCAAATGCGTAGCTGGAGCCCGGTATTCCCTGCTTAAATACATAAGTCGGCTTTAAATTTTGAGTATCGAATTCCATTGCTGCATTCTCAAAACCTTCCAGGTCATTTGCAATTAATTTTAAGCTGCCGTGATGGGTTGTGGCAAACACAATACTGTTTTTGTCTTTCAACATAATTAACACTGCAGAAGCCAGTGCGGAACCTTCGGAAGGGTCTGTTCCCGTGCCGATCTCATCCAGAAGTATTAAAGAACTATCATCTGCTTCCTCCAAAATATTTTTAATATTTGAAAGATGGGAACTAAAAGTAGAAAGGTCATCTTCAATCGACTGGGAATCGCCAACATCCAATAAAACCTTACTGAAGAAATTAAAATTTGAATCCGGGCCTGCAGGTATATGTATGCCGGATTGTACCATCAGAGTCAACAATCCTATGGTTTTTAAGACAACAGTTTTTCCCCCGGCATTGGGACCGGTAATTAAAACAACTTTTTTATTTTCAATTGAAAAATTTAACGGTACTGTTCCGCTTTTACCGAATTTCTTAAGCAGAATCGGGTGCCTGGCATCGTTAACACTAAACGGCTTTTCATTATTTATTTCCGGAAAGGAACCTACAACTTCCAATGAATAATTTGCTCTGGCAAAAATCGTATCGATGTACGCAACTGCATTCATTGATTCTTTAAGCTCGCCGCTTACATCTCCAATTCTTTTTGTAATTTCTTTTAATAATCTTTCGATTTCTCTTTTCTCTGCAAACGAAAGCGAAACAATATCATTATTTAATTCCAGAGTTTCTTCCGGTTCTATGTAAACGGTTTGTCCGGTAGATGACTCGGAATGAATAAAGCCCCGGATATGTCTTTTATGCTCGGCTTTTACCGGAATTACAATTCGTCCGTCTCTAAGCGTAAGATATTCTTCACGGACAATATCTTTATCGGTAAGAGATTTAATTAACCTGTTTACGGACTTTACCAGATCATCCCTTTTGTCTCTTATTTCTTTTCTGATTTCCGCTAATTTGGCGCTGGCATTATCCCGGACCTCACCGTTTTCATTGATTATCTTTTGTATATAATGCTCGAATAATTTATCAGCAAATAAACGCGGGTTTAATTCGAAAAGAACCGGTGCAGTTTGGGCATTTTGTTTTAGGTGATGCGCTAAATTTCTGGAAACTACGGCCAATTTTAATATTTCAAGAATTTTTTTGCCGTCAATTACCGCCCCTTCTATATTACCCATTGAAATTGTTTCGTTTAGATCCTGTAAGTATTCAAGGGGAGGAGGAATATTTCTAATTAGAATATCTTTTGCTTCATTTACTAGTTCCCCTTCGTATTTTATTTCCGCAAGACTATCAATCGGCGTAATTGATAATAATTGGCTTCTGCCTTTTTCGGTAATACAATACCTGGAAACGTATTGAAGAACTTTATGGTATTCTAATTTTTCAAGCACCGAACCTAAAATCATTTTACCGAGTCTTTATCATTAATATATTCTTTTATTATTTTTTTTGTTTCAGGAGTATAATTTTTTATGATTTCGATTGTTGCCGGTATAATACTGTAAACCGGTTTGTAAAAGAGAGAACTATCGGTAACCTTTTGTGAAGGAAAATTAAAAATATTAAGCAGGAATAAAACAGCGCTAAGGAAATATAAAATTTGAATTATGCCTACAACGCCTCCTATTATTTGATTAAGCAGATTATTTATTTTATCAAACGGATGGACAATTCTCTTCAATACGGATGTAGCGAAAATAATTAATAAAAATATCAAAATACCGCCGATAATTTCGGAAAGGTAAAATTCTATTCCGAACAAATTTTCGATATACCTGCCCGACAGGTCTGAAAATTTAATAGCTAAAAATACTGCCAGGCCAAATCCTATCAACCCTATTACTTTTCTTACAAAGCCGTCTTTATAACCTAAAATAAATCCGGCAACAACAACGACAAAAATTATTATGTCCAGTATATTCAATTAATCCCCAAAAAATGTTCAACAACAGATTTAACAATTTTTCCGTCTGCTTTACCTTTAAGCGCTTTCATTACCTGGGGCATAAGCTTCGGGAAGTCATCCTTCGTTCCTGCACCGATACTTTCTGCAATCTTCTTAACCTCGCTTTGAATTTCTTCCTGCGTTAACTGCTTTGGCAGATATTCCTGAATAACCGCCAATTCATTTTCTTCTTTTACAGCCAGGTCTTCTCGACCGGCATTTCTATATTGTTCTATGGAATCTTTCCTTTTCTTTGCGGCGGAACTTAAAAGCTTAATTTCTTCTTCCTCATTTAATTCTTTCCCGCTGCCGCTTTTTTCAAATTCCAGGATTAAAGCCCTTATTGATCTTATTGTTTCAAGACGGAGTTTATCTCCCGATTTCATCGCAGTCTTTAAATCTTCATTAATTTTTTCTCTTAAAGCCATATATCCCTCATAAATTAAAAAAGGCAGGTTAGCAATTACAAACCTGCCTTGAAATTTAATATAAAAAATATTTACTGTCTATCTATAATTTCACATTAGTCGAATAATTAATACGCAAACAGGATGCTTTTCTAAGTTCCTGCTGTATATCGGTTACCTGACCCATATCCGTGTTCTTATCAATTCTTAAGGATACTATAACATTCGGCAATGCTTTTCTCTTCGCATACATTATAGGCTCAATATCTTTGAGCTTTACTATTGAGTCGTTTATTTGAATGTTGCCTGACTTTCCAACCCATATATATGAAACCAGTCTCTTGTTTTCAATCTTCTCAATAGCCTTAGCGGAAGGTAAGGTGAATTGAACATGCACATCTACTTCCCTTAGAGTAGTAGTAACCATAAAGAAAAGCAGAAGCATAAAGACAATATCCGGCATGGATGCGGTAGGGATTTCCTGCTTGGTATTGGCTCTTCTTTTTTCAAATTTCATTATTTATTCCTCAAACTTATTTTTTAATTGATTCAGGTTCTGCAAGTGAAATAATAATCGGTACTTTGTCTTTCACTACAGTTTGTTCATCCGAACCAAGGTCTCCGTATTTTTTCCCGTAATGAGAATAAGAATACTCATCCCTAACTTCAAAATATGCCTGTTTAATCTGGTCTAATGCCTGAATATATACATTGTAATTTGTTTTCCGGTCTGTTTTAACCGAAACGATCAGCTTTTTATCATTCGGCAAGTCAATTTTTGAAATTATTCTCGGCTTTAATTGATTTTTAATTTGAATAATCGGAATCGGCTTCTCGTCCAGAAGTACATCTCCGTTTTCATTTATTAGGATGGCTGCCATTCTGTCTTTGGGAACTTTAACATTTTTAATATCGGTTACATATTCAGGTAAAGTAAGACCTATACCGGTATCAACGTCAATAGTTGTGGCGACAAGAAAGAATAACAAAAGCAAAAATGCAATATCGGCCATTGAACTTGTAGGAATTGAGGCTTCGGCAATTTTTTTCTTCTTTATCATTTTACTTCTGACTTTTATTTTAAATTATTTTCGTACTAAATATTATTTTTTAGTTCTTATTTCATACAAGGCATCTATCAGTTCCACGGAACTTTCTTCCATATCTCCGACCAGCCTGTCGATTCTTGATACAAAATAATTATAAAACACCTGCAGTATCATAGCTACAACAAGGCCGAACAGAGTGGTTAATAATGCTATTGCAATACCATTTGCAACAATAGCCGGCGAAATCTGAGCCGCTTCTTTAATTGCATCAAATGCCGTTATCATACCTTGAACTGTTCCTGTAAATCCGAGCATAGGTGCAAGAGTAATAAAAGTAGAAATCCAGATCATCCCCTTTTCAAGGAATCCCATTTCTATTCCGCCGTAAGCTATAATAGCTTTTTCAGCGGCTTCCAAACCTTCATCAGCCCTCAAAAGGCCTGCATGAAAAACCGAAGCTACCGGACCTCTGGTATTTGCACATACTTCTTTGGCTTCTTCAACGCCGCCGTTTTCAAGTGCTCTTGTAACTTTAACAAGAAATTCTTTGGTGTTAACTCTAGCCCTGGATAAAGTCCAGAATCTTTCGATGGAAAAAGCCAGACCTAAAACCAGGCAGGCTAAGATCGGGTGCATGAAAATACCACCGGCGGCATATTTTTCTGCTAACCAATTTAATGGACTTGTGCCGCTAGTAGCCTGTGCTATTAGGGCAGTAATTGATGTGAATGCTGCTAGTACTTGCATATAGCATAACCTCCTAATGATTATATAATGTTCAAAATGAGAAAATTTTTCTTAATTAAATATTTGCTTACTGGTTTACATTAAAAATTAAACTCGATAACAATATTTTCTGGGAGACTCCCTGTATCCTCTTTTATTTTTTACTTATTTCAAATCTTTCTTTTAATTCGATTATATTTCCCGTAACGAAATTAAAATTATTAAATAAGCTAAAAGCCAACTCGCCGATTTCTTCCGGCTTAGTCCAAGTATTATAGTCGGCATCCGTCATCCATTCCCTATTAGCAGGTGTATCAATAATAAAAGGAGCAATTGCATTAACGCTTAAATTTATTTTCACCCCTTCCAGCGCCAATGATTTTACCAAATGAATTAAAGCGCTTTTTGAAACACCGTAAGCAGCTTTTTTTGATTCGGCATGTATCCCGGTTTCAGCTGCCGTAAAACAAATCGCTCCCCCATAAGATTCTGCTACAAATTTAGCAAAATATTTTGCAATTAAAAAACTGGTTTTTAAATTAATTTTTAATATATTATCCCAATTTATAACATCGGTTTCCCAAATAGTTTTACCTCCAAAATAACCTCCAATTGCATTATAAAGAAAAAGCAGTTTATCTTTTCCGCTTTTTACATTTTTAAATGCCGCAGCAACATTCTCTTCAACCGATAAATCCTTAATTATTACTTTCACAGCACTTTTATAATCGGCATTATCAAACGCAGAGGCAAAAAGATATATCTTATCATAATCCTTCTCTAAAAATGTTTTGGCAATTCCCTTTCCTAAAGCACCGTTCGCGCCGAAGATCAATAATTCTTTTTCCATTTCTGCTAACCGTTAAAAACAAATATAATTCAACAGGTAATCATTTAACTAAGTATTAAAATAAACATTCGTTTTTTAAATTGGAAGTGTTTTTATTTTACAAAAATAAATTAAGTTTGCTCCCTTGATGATCAATGATTCAATTAGGTCAGTTGTTATTTAATATTAGTTGGTTCTATTAAGGGCCTGTAAATATCTGCGCATCATTTTAAAAAGACTTATGAACCTATCATCAAAATTAATAATAATTTTATTTCCAGTCAGGCATAATTCCGTTGGATATAATTTTCTGTCTGTTAGTTCCATTCGTAAAAATTCCTTTATCACTAAGAATCCAAATATCTTTTTGTGAGTTTAAGGTATTTGAGCCATTGTCAAAAATAACATATGCTCCATTGGGTGAATATCTAGGATTGAGATCGTTCGTTCCGTCTGGTTTATAATATGATAAATCGACAGTATCTTTGGTGGAAATATTATATTCAAATATATGAGAGTCTAACTGTCTGCCTGAATTATCCTGATATCCTGAAACATCATGTGTGTATAATATTTTTTGTCCATCAACAGAAAAAGAAGGGCTTGAAGTAGCTCCGGGTGAGTTGTCTATTACTAAACTCATATTACTTCCGTCGGAATTCATCATGTAGATTTCCGAATCGTAAATATTTGATCCTACTGTCAGAACGACAATTTTACTTCCGTCTGGTGAATAACTGCAATCACGGAAATTTCTTCCGGCGGGAGCTGTTGCAATTAAGGTTAAATTAGAACCGTCAGAATTTACTTTGTATAATTTATCGTTGTAAGCATAAAGTAAATTAGATCCGTTTGGTGACCAGCAAAAACCAATTCCATAATTACCATAACCGGTAACACCGGTTGTTGTAACTTGTTTTATATTAGTCCCATCTAAATTCATTGTATAAATTTGCGGCATAACTGAAGCATCTGAAGTGAAAGCTATTTGATCATGTATAGGATTAAAACGCGGGTACCAGTCACGATTATTATCATCCGTTAACTGAATAGTATTTGCAATTGTACTGTCTGAAGAAAATATCTGGTAATTTCCATTCACTATTCTTGCAAACACATACGGATTGTTCGGGAATGATTGAGTAGTAAAACTCCAGATAGAACCATATGTTGAATTTGTATCTTTCCCCTTTGTAACTACCTGCCAGAAATAAGTTGTATTAAATTTTAAGTTTGTTACTGAAACCGTTGTATCAGTAATTGCGCTTGCTATTTTCTGCGGTGTTGAATTTTCAGAGTTAAAAAGATAAACATTGTATTTAACAGTATCTATGCTGAAATTTTTTGCAGGAGGCTGCCATGATAATTTTAATGATACCGGCTGATTCGCGGACTGATTTTTAGGTGAAGGATCGACAGCCATACCGGGTGTACCGGAAGTGCTGTAGCTTAGTATAATATTTGCCTGGGCTGTTGTTCCGGATTGAACAGAAACTGAAACAGTAGTTGTGTTATAATTTGTTTTAGATACCGTTACCGTATAATCGCCTGTGGGCACATTGGAAATTGTGAATTTGCCGGTATTATCTGTTACAATTGAAACCGACGCAGGGTTAGTAGTAATTTGAGCATCGGCAACTGGGGTTTTACCGTCTGCTTGATAAACGATACCCTGGATGCTGCCGTAAGTAACCGGCTCAACTGTATTTTCCTTGCAAGAACTTAATAACAATATTAAAAGCAACGGAAAAATTATCTTTAATATTTCAGCATACTTCCGCATTTAATAGATCTCCTAAATATTTATAATTCGTTTTCACATTGTTAATCGTGTAAAAAAGACTTCAACTATAAACCGTTATCCGTCAACTGACGGACAGTTTTCAATTTCTACAATATAGTCTCATTAAGAGGCTTACCGAAAACTAATTTATCTTTCATGGTGAGCGGAGTCGAACCATGAATTTTGAGTATATTCCTTTTTCGACTTCCCTCAGACTGACATAAATCTTACTTTTAGGTTACCCTCTTAATAAGAAAAATACAGCCTAACTCAAGCGTTTTAACGCCTGCCTGCCGTCAAGGCAGGGCTTATATATTAATTCACACGAGTATTTCAACATATTTATTTTCATAATTTTAATTTGCAGTAAAATTTAAGCTATCTTCTGAAATTACTGTGCCATTCTTTAATATCTTTAATCGGATAAAATAATTGTCCTTTTTCAAAATATTAAAACTTACCTTTGACAGAACTACTTCACCATTCGCTTTGGCAATAACTTCACCGGATTGATTATTATTGGAGTTTCCGGAAACTCCTTTTTTAACGGCTTCTAGTTTATAAGTTATTTTTACAAGCTTATTTGTATTATTCTTAAAAATCCCGGTAAAGGTTATTTGAGAATTATTTTTTACAGTAATGATGGAACATTTGTATCTATTGCTTTGCCCGGATTCAAAAAGGTTACGGCTAAATCCTTTTGTAATTCCGATAAATAAAAACAATATCAATATTGTAAGTAAACGTTTCATCTAAATATTATTTTTCCATTTATATTATTTGGGCTAAAGCCCTTCTGTCCTCTGTTCCTTTATGTATACCACGACCTAAAGGTCGTGGTTATTAATCATTTGGGCTAAAGCCCTAATTCATCCTGGTTTTTTAATCATGAGGCTGACCGAAAGCTAATTTATCTTTCATGGTGAGCGGAGTCGAACCATGAATTTTGAGTATATTCCGCCTTCGACTTCGCTCAGACTGACATAAATTTTACTTTTAGGTCAACCTCATATTAATAAGTCGCGGCTAATTAAAGCCATTGCTGTTAATAATAAATTTATATTCTTAATACCTGCCGTTTAATATTTTTAAATTCATTCCTGTACCGGTCTGGGAAATCTTATAACCGCTTATATTTTCATTGTTACCAATTTGAGAAAACGTATTACCATTTCCCATCTGCAGAATCAAATATCCTTTTGAATTCCCGGTAATATCCTGTGAAGCATTATTATTATCGCCTATTTGCATAATCCCGGTATTATTATTATTCCCATTAACAATAGCAGATGCGTTGTTCCCAACTCCATTTTGGCTTATGTAACTATTATTATTGCTTCCGGTTTGAGTAATATTTGCTGTATTATTTTGTAAATACTGATATATCTCACCAACATTTCCACCTGATTGGCTATTTGCATTTACTTGATTTATATAAGCTGAATTTAAATTCCCATATTGCACAATCGTATTTATATTACCATCTCCCATAATATTTATAGAAGCAATATTGTAATTACCGTATTGAAGAATAGAATAATAGCTAAAAATAGGATCTACATTATCCGAAACTTGTTTAAGAGATGCATCATTATAATCACCATATTGTTCAATATAGCTTTTAGAGCCGGATAAAGAAGTGTTTAATATATTGTATACTTCAGCAGATTCTAATTTTTCGGAATTTGTTTGACCAAACGCTGAGTTAAAACAAAAATAAATAATTGAAAAAATTAAAATATTTTTCATTTTCATAATACTAATTATTCTTTTATCTAATTTCTAATAAGTTTAATAGTAAATTATGAGCAGGCCATATCAAAATGACCTGCTCAGTCAAGGTAATTATAAATTAATTATTCTGGTTAACATCTAATGAATTGTGATTACCATGCTGGTCACTTGTTACATTTTGTAAACTCCAACTATTTTGGGTTACACCTGTATGATTATAATTTCCATCCTGATATGTGGTACCGAATTCTCCACCAGACGGACTTCCAACTTGATCAATCATCACATTATTATTAGAACCAGATTGCCATGAATAACTTTTATCCCAAGAACTTGACATGCCGGATTCACCACGTTGAGTTAGTTGAGCATAATTTCCATTAGCTGTACTGGTTTGATTTATCTCACTATACTGGGTCTGACCTCCCTGGGATAAACTTGCCGAATTATAATCACCAGATTGTGTTAAGAATTGGTTATTAATTGGTTGAAACATAGTACCTGCATTAGTAGGTATTCCTTGACCAAGAGTATAAGAGTTATGATTACCTGATTGGTTTGCATGGACTGTATTAGTGCTATAATCCGTTCCTGGGTCCTGTTTTTGAGTCAAACTTGCCGAATTATAATTTCCACCTTGTGTAATATCAGCATTATTAGTATAACCATAGCTAGTGGCATTTAAAGTTAACTGATTCATATTTGCGGTATTACTATAACCACTTTGATTTAAATTAATATAATTAGCAGATCCTAATTGATCAGCATTTAATAAATTATAGGAACCTGACTGTGTCGCATAGATAGAAGATGTACGAAGAGGAGCATTTGGATTACTTAGATCTTGATTAACATTTGCTGTGTTATAATTTCCAGATTGGGTAACAAATGTTGTTGATTGAGCATATGTCATACTTACTGCAAATAAAACTGCAACTATCGAAATAAACAATTTTTTCATTGTTTTTCTCCCTCTAAATTAAAAAATAGTTAATTAAAGCCGCCGGTTTAACCGTGATATTTTCACTTAATTTTAACCACAGAATTACCGGCCAATAACACCCGGTGGAACTTTAACCGGATTTTGCGGATATTTACTAATAAAATTGCAAAACCCGTAAAAATTTTGGCGGCGTTAGCGGATCCCAAACTTTCTTTGCACTTGTTGCAGAGAAAGTTCCCTAGCGCTGCCGGTTAAATACATAACAACTCCACCAGATATTGAAATGTATTTAACCTAAATTAAAATAGATTTTCTTATTCAGGAGATTTCTCAGCAGCTTCGCTGCTTCGAAATGACAGTAATGAAAATCTATTCTTTATTTTTTCTTCTTCAGCCCCCTCCTTTCATTGTTAAATTATTTAATACGTTATTTAATAAAATTATTAACATTCTTTTTTCATTTACTTCAACCTTACTCAAGAAAGCTAATCTGTTCTTAAGAAGATTCCGGATCGAGTCCGGAATGACAGAGTTCATAGCATAGTATTACAAAATGTAAAGAACACAATTACCATGATCAGTTAACACTCCAATGTCATTCTGATGTAAATCAGAATCTCAGAGATGCCGGATCACGTCCGGCATTACAGTATGCCAAATAACAGATATCATCTAAATTATTTAATAAAATAAACCGTAACCCCGATCTTTGTCGCCCAATAATAGTCGTTCAAATTTCCGTGTTTTAATCCGTCAACTCTATCACTGAAAACGAAATGGTTATTCATTTCAAAATTCAGACTCAGATAATCATTAAAGGAATATTCAGCACCTATACCTGAAACAATTGAATAAAAAGTTTTATTTGAATTATCATTTGAATAAATCGCAGGGTAAAGTGCTCCATCATTTTTCTTATATATTACTTCTCCTCCGACAGTTAAATAAGGAGTAAAATTATATTTCGGTATAAGTTTGTAATAAGCATTAACGCCAAAAGAATCGAAAATATTATCGAACGCATTTTCAGCTCCCAGTCTGCCGCGTCTAATATCAGCCCCAAAAGCCCACTGCTTATTTAAATTATATCTGATTCCTACACTTCCGAATAATTTTGTCAAAGGATTAGGATAATCTCCGGAATACTGCTGGCCGCCGATATTAAGATCGACACCAAGCATAGAACGTTTTTCAACTACCGGATTTCCAAGATCATCAATATTATTACTATGAACTTGTTCCATGGTAAAATCTTTAATAACAGGTGATTGAATATCTTTCGGATCTTTCAACTGCCACAATCCATCCTGGATACCTTCTATAACTAGACTCTCAACAGCTTTTTGGATTGCTTCGGTTACACAAAGATCTACAGGTTCGTTATATGTATAACCTGTTTCAACTTCCAATAAACTTTGATAATCAACAAACTTAAAAAGTCCGACATCAACCATTTGAGATAAAATAGTTTTTGTTGTATAAACAGTTTTTAATATTCTTCCGTTTTGTGTAGAAACTGCTCTTAAATAAACAGTAACTTTATCTTCCCTATACTGACCGGACGCTGTAGTACCTAAATATTTAACTCCGGCACCGCCTGTTAAGACATCAGTATCATAAGAAATTATACCTCCCTCAAGGATAACTCCTGCATAAAGTAAAGGCGGAAGATCGGGCAATTTTTTACCGTCATTACCTAAATAATTTTCCCTGCTTGAACGAATTATTTTTCTTTCATTCAATAAATCGGAAAGTCCTTCCCTCTCAATAGGTACAAACCAATGCGAATCCTGCAGAGCTTTAATTAATATAGATGTCGCACCCTGTGTAACAGCAGTCGAAAAGCTGCTGCCTGTTGCAACCTGTTTATACTGCCCTGTTTGATCCCTAAATTTATAAACCGCAGCAACTATAGGTTCCTTAGGCGCAGGTAAAGAAGTGAGTTCTTTCTGGATAGTAGTAGGAACTCCAATTGCAGGAGGCATTGTTTTTAACGGCTCGTACGATGCACAACCTTCAAAGAACAATAAGAGTATTATTCCAATAACCGGGACTAAAATTATATGAATTTTCTGCATTAACTTTTTCTCAATAATTAATAATATGGTACTACAATTGTTGTTTGGCCGCCGGTAGAATTATCCTGAATATTTACATGCAATCCATCCGATGAAGGATTTATATCTATTATATAATTTCCTAATTGATAATGGCCTTTGGTTAAGGCATTTTCACCGAATGCTGATGAAACTATTTTTTGTGAAAGCTGACTTAAAATCTGCTGGTTTAACGATTGCTGAAAATTTTGGAGCGGATTTGAACTATAAGGATTATATGAACTTGATGAGCTTGGTGCAGTTTTATTGTTTTCCGCCTGAGCTTCTGCCAGCATCCATGATCCGTTAAAATAATTTCCCCCGAAATTCGGGTTGATAGGAGTATATACAAACTGCTGAGCAAAGCTTTTGCTCCCGGCAAAAACCATTAACAGCGTGATTGTTAATATGTAATATTTTGTTTTTCCCATATTTCCCTTTCAAAAAATTACTTTGTTTTAAAAAATTCCGGTTCCGCTCATATCCTCCCCTTGAAGTTCTTTTTGTATTTTTTTATAATTTTCAAGGTATGAATATGAAACAGCTAAACCTTGCTGCGCCATCTCTTCTATAATTTCGTAACGAGGCTGAATAAATCTTTGAAAAACCGGGGTATCGTTTACCTTGATCGTAATTTGTGTACCAAGCTGAGGAAGCGGTTTTTCCGAAATTGTTATAGTATAATCTTTTACATTTTGGGGAGATTCCCAGTTTGAATAGAATAAATCATAAAAATCATGACCGATTTTTGAGAATGTTTCGTCTACAACCAAACCGCCCAAGCCAAAATCTTCGCTTTCATGATTTTGTAATTGAGTGTTATTATTATTAACCAAATTATTTGGTTTTTGATGCGTTGAATCTATTTTATTTGCTTTTGTTATTTCTTTTTTGATTGGCTGCTGTTTAACGGGAATTTTTAATTTTTGGTCCGGGTAAATGATGTCCGGATTTTTAATCTCTGATTTATTTGCAGTATAAATTTTCGGCCATTTTAAAGAATTATTAAGATTCTTCTCGGCAATTTTGGAAAGATTGTCCCCTTCTTTAACAATATAAACTTTACTAGTATCTATTTTATTATTATTTATTCCTTTAATTAATGTTTCCAGAATTGAAGTGATAATTTGATGGAATTCTTTGTTACTGCTGAACTTGGATTTTTTAAGTGAATCTAATTTAATCTCCGCCTGTTGTTTGGTTATTTTACTCAGAATAATATCATTGTATAAAACCTGAACTTCTTTTTTATATTTACCGTATTCAAGACTGCTGTCAGAATCCTGTGCGAAAGTTTTAACAGTTACTATAAGAATAGTAATTATCAAAATATGTAAAACTACACGGAATTTATTCATACAGAATTTTTGCGAAAAACCTTTTTAAATTTTTGATTTAAATTTTTTCGTCTAAAGAACGGGTTGTAAAACCCCTGTTATCTTATGCAATTCCTTTGTTATCTTTTCAAAATCCGGCAAATATATTCTTCTATTATGATACTTCAATATGTTCTTAATAAAGTTCTTATCAGAATAAGGGATTAAATCCAGTGAAGTATCAATGAACATACTATCTGTCGTAAGTATTTCTATTACATTATCTGCCAGGAAGCAAAATCTCTTTCCAAACATTTCATGTAAAATTATTCTAATATTCTTTGTCAGCTTATTAGGTTTTAATCCATATATTTTACGTAAGTCAATTGTTATAAAAACCGATTGATGATATAAAATCTGATGTAAACTATTATATTTTTTTAATTGTTCCACTTCTTCCATTTTTATTATTGCAACTATATTTTTTACATCGGAACAAAATTCCATATCGGCTATTTCATAGATAAGCAAACCCTTAATTCCCTCAAGTGGCCCTTGGTAAATATCCATAATCAGGTTTATTTCCGGATACGCCCTTTTTTATTAGAAAAATTATTTCCCTCAGGTACAGTGTTATGAATACTCAATTATAGTGCCTGTTTATATTTCTTTAATTTTAGCATGAAAATGATGATTTTTTAATTATGTTTTATAAAGATTCAACAAATTAGACAAAGGATCTTCAAAATTTTGGACACAATTTTAATATATTATAATATTCCGGTTCGTTGTAATATTGAAAATGCTAGGAAAAAAAAGTTAGTACTAAAAGATAAAAAGTGAAAGGAGTAAGGTGAAAAGTCAATAGTGAGTGGTAAATAGTGGAGAGGAAAAGAATAATATATATGTCCGGAAGGATAATTACTTGTGTCGTTCTGACGAACCTGTCAAGCGTAGACCGAATTCAGAATCTCAGAAGCCTTATTCCCTACCTGTTGCCGGATTATGGTAATTGATAGCAGTCCATTAAAAAACGATAATAAAAACATATTTTCATGGAAAATGTTTATAAATCTTTACTTGCAGCAAATGTAAATATCCACAATTCATCATTTCTTCGCATGCTCCCGCCATATCATGCTCCTATTTCCAATTAATAACATTTATTTTATTGCTTTTGTTTGAAAAAGAATTAAATTTCAAGGCTTAAGATTAACAAATAACATAATTATTAATCTTTTAGAGAGGGATGATAATTAATGTCGGAAAAGTAATTAGTAAAATAAATTTTTCTCACCTTTAAAAAATAATAGACCGGACTGATTTTAGCATAATAAATTTTGGAGGGAAGTTTATCTCCATTTTTTATCGATTAAAAATTATATATTTATAAAAAATATTTAGGGTGAAATATTAAAAATTAACTTATTATAATATCTTAGGATTAAAAGAGATAAATATTTTTTACAGTGTTTTCATTTCTATATTGAGTGACAACTACAGCGGAGTAACGTACTTTTATTATAATATATTACACAAACCCGTTGTGTAAATTAAAAAATATAATAATGAAAAACTGTTAAAAAAGTTATTAATTATTGCTTTTAGGTTTTATTAACCCAAGGATTAATCCGTGGGTTAATGGGGAACAAATAATTTATTAACCGTTTTAACGGTTTAAAATCTAATTCACACAACGGGTATTACACAAGTAATGTTTCACATAAAATTATAAAATAATATAAAACAGATTTCACTAACAGATAACCGAATAATTATAAGTCTTAATGGGACTTACTAGGCGAAGCTTTAATTAAACTATTATTTATATCATAGCAGATGTGTGAATTAAAAATTTTTTAAAAATTAGTGAAATAATAGACGACAATGTCAGTCTGAGCGTAGTCGAAGACGGATATTCACCTTTCGATCCCGCTTACGGTGACAATTTAACGCGTTTTGGAAAATATTTAGATAAGACCATCTGCAACCAGGATTTAGTTAGATAGAATTGCAATATAATGAAACAATTTTTTAAAAATTATACACAATTAATTGAAGATTTTAGATATAGTTTAATTTCTTGTATTTATGAAACTTATGGATTTTTCCATATTTAATAACAAATTTTTAAACACCTTAACTCAAAGGATATATCTTATATATTTATTTAGCTAAGACCTATAATAGTATATATATTATAGATTTAAATAAATCTTAAGAAAGTATTTTATTTAAGTGTCCAAAAATTGGAAAATATCTTTAATCGAATTTATTAAATATTTTACATATTAATTGTTCCGGTTAATATTTTCCTAAAAAAAGAGAGTTTTAAAAACAGGCATTATTATTGATTATTAAAATTTCGCTTGAAACTAATATAACAGTGTGAAGAGTAATTCTTCAAAACACTAGATATATACTGCATATTATTTGATTATTGAAAAGAATAGCAGTGTATCCCGCTAAAATGAATTTATTTTTAAGTGATATAACAATTCAGCCTAATTTTTAGAAACAAATGGGTATATTCTTTCGGCTTTGCTGTTAATGAATACGTTTATATTTCGATACGAATTATTATGCTCCCGATATAACAGCCTTCTGTGTCAATAAATATCTTTATTCTTTGCAGGGAAAATCAGAAATAATCTTTTTTAAATAATTCCGATTTAATATCCTGCCTTGGTTTAGCACTAATAAAATATCATTTTTAATTAGCGCGGTAACTTATAATATGTGTTTAATGTGACACACCGGGCGAAGCTGTGGAAAGGTGAGTAGTGAGTGGTTAATAGTAAATGGTGAGTAGTGAATAGAGAAAAGTCAGAGGTGAAAGAGATGACAAAGAAAAAAGGAGACAAAGTAACTAAGGATAAATGATAAAGCATGGGAGCACGACATACGTAAATTATTATTCGATTATGCTGCGAAAATAACACTTAATCTTGCTCTTAGTCTTAATCTAAATCGGAATTAACTCCCGATTAGGAGGAAGATTATTATAAATAACAGTGCATGTGCAACGTGAATTTTTAAGATAAATTACAAAATGTAATTAACAAAAAAAATAAAATTAAATTATGAGAATTTTTATCTTTATAATTTTAGAATTCTTTTTCGCCTAAAATTTGAAAATCCATTCCGATTATTTTTAATTCTTTTCTTAATAAATATTTATCTATCTACCGGGTCTTATTAAAGGAAGTAAATAACTATGAATATTTACGAAGGACCGATTGAGGGGGTAAAGGGGCTGCTTATTTATAAGATTGACGATAAGGAATATTGTTCAGATATTCAGAATATAGCTGCAATAATTAAAAACGATGAAATAAAACAGCAAACTAAACAAAGTTACTTAAGTCAGATTGAATTTGATCATTCCGTATTCAGTATAATTGATCTGCACAAAATATATAAGACTAAGCCGCTTAAACAGACAGACAGCATAAGAATAATTCTGCATGAAATGTTCGGGAAGAATTTTTGTTTCTTTGTAGATAAGGTAATGGAAATCCTGTCAACAGACAGATTATTTATGGAAAATTCAATCGATTTGCTCCCCTATTCCGGGAAAAGTTTTATAAAATATATTCTTAAATACCAAAAAAGAAATATTTTTATCCCCGATTTTGAAAATATAACAAAAAGGCTTTATAAGCTGAATGATTTTCATCAGATGGTGTAGGAAAATAGTGATAGAACAAATGATAATAGGAGATAGGAGTTAGAAGATAGCAGATAGAATTTGGGTGGACAGAGAAAAGAAGAAAGATTAAAGTACAAAGATTAAAGATTTAAACACAGAAAAGAGAATTGCAGAATTGTTGAATTATTAAATTGCTATATTGTTGAATTAAAAGTTAATGATTAAAGAAAAGATTGGAATAATAGTAAATTGTTGATAGGTTTATAAAAAACCTTATTTGAACGGTTAACCTTAGTAATTTAAATAAATGACTTAACAATGCAACCATATTACCTTATTGAATTTTTATGTATAAAACATTTTAAAAAGTTTAGTTGAGAAAATAAACTCATCTGTCATTTTACGGAATTACGAAAAGCGAATAGTAATCAGTGAACTGTGAGTAGTGAAGAGTGACAAACC
>Ga0307441_1000033_pt1 | contig 68695 bp, 63 predicted proteins | sample SalMarWE160420MG_FD_202149 | JGI IMG/M metagenome (GOLD analysis project Ga0307441, IMG submission 202149) | Salt marsh sediment microbial communities from the Plum Island Ecosystem LTER, Massachusetts, United States - WE1604-20 | ecosystem: Environmental > Aquatic > Marine > Intertidal zone >... | reverse complement strand
GCAATGCCGCTGTTTTGCTGAACAACCAGCTGCAGCCCATCGGAACCCGCATCTTTGGCCCTGTGACCCGTGAACTGCGCAGCGAGCGCTTCATGAAGATTATCTCGCTGGCGCCGGAAGTGCTCTGAGGGTTTTCGATCATGCAAAGGATAAAGAAGGGCGATGAGGTCATCGTCATCGCGGGCCGCGACAAGGGCAAGCGGGGCACGGTGCTGCATGTGCTCGCGGACGACCGGGTGGTGGTGGAAAATGCCAATATCGTAAAGCGGCATACCAAGCCCAATCCGAATCGCGGCATCCAAGGCGGCATCATGGAGCAGGAAGCGCCGATTCAGGCGTCCAATGTGATGCTGTACAACCCCCAGACCAAGAAGGGGGATCGTGTGGGGTTCCGTGTGCTGGAGGATCAGCGCAAGGTGCGTTACTTCAAGTCGACCAACGAAGTTGTGGACATCTGACCGGCGGGTTTCAACCATGGCAAGACTGCAGGAACACTATCGCGCGAACGTGATCAAACAGCTCACCGAGCAGTTTGGTTACAAGAACGTCATGGAAGTGCCGCGCATCACCAAGATCACCTTGAACATGGGTGTGGGTGAGGCCGTGGGTGACAAGAAGGTCATCGAGCACGCGGCGGGTGACATGACGAAGTTGAGCGGTCAGAAGCCGCTGGTGACCTATGCGCGGAAATCGGTCGCTGGCTTCAAAATTCGAGAAGGCTGGCCCATCGGCTGCAAGGTGACCCTGCGCCGCGAGCGGATGTACGAGTTCCTGGACCGGCTGATCAGCGTGGCCCTGCCCCGGGTACGAGACTTTCGCGGGATGAGCCCGAAGTCCTTCGATGGCCGCGGCAATTACAGCATGGGTGTGCGCGAGCAGATCATCTTCCCGGAGATCGATTACGACAAGATCGACGCGGTGCGTGGTATGGACATTACTATTACCACCAGCGCGAAGACGGATGACGAAGCCCGGGCGCTTCTCTCTGCGTTCAGTTTTCCATTCCGGGGTTGAGGAGAGAAGGTTATGGCGAAGAGTTCTATGGTTGCCCGCGAGCGCAAGCGCGCCAAAACGGTCCAGCAGTATGCGGCCAAGCGTGCGGCGTTGAAGGCCAAGATCAGTCATCCTGACACCCCCGTCGAGGAACGCGCGCAGGCCCAGGCTCAACTGCAGAAGCTGCCCCGCGACGCCAGTCCGGTACGCCAGCAGCGCCGCTGTCGAGTGACCGGCCGGCCGCACGCTGTGTATCGCAAGTTCGGGTTGTGCCGCAACAAGCTGCGCGAAGCGGCGATGCGCGGCGATATTCCGGGGCTGGTCAAGGCCAGTTGGTAGGGCCCGGCGAAATTTTTCTGGAGAATACGCGAAATGATGACTGACCCGATTGCTGATCTGCTCACCCGAATCCGGAACGGGCAGTCGGCCGGCAAGGTTGAAGTGGCAATGCCAGCGTCCAATTTGAAGCGGGCCGTCGCCAAGGTCCTGCAGGACGAGGGCTACATTGCCGGCTTCGACGTGCAGGACCTGAATGGAAAGCCGACGCTGACCGTAACCCTGAAGTATCACCAGGGCCAGCCCGTAATCGAGGAGTTGCAGCGGGTGAGTCGCCCCGGCTTGCGCATCTACAAGCGTAAGGACGAGCTGCCGACGGTGTTGGGCGGTCTGGGTGTGGCCATTATTTCCACCTCCAAAGGCGTGATGAGCGACCGCCAGGCGCGCGCTGCCGGCGAAGGTGGCGAAGTGCTGTGCGTTGTGTCGTAATCAGGATTGAGCCATGTCTAGAGTAGCCAAGAAACCGATCCAAATTCCGTCCGGCGTAGAAGTGTCGGTGGACGGCCAGGCAGTAACCGTCAAGGGTCCTAAGGGGACGCTCGTGCATGAGGTGCACGAATCGGTGAACCTGCAGCGCGAGGACAATGTGTTGAATTTCGAGCCCCGGGTTGCCAACCCGCGAGGTTGGGCGTTTGCCGGCACCACGCGGGCGCTGATCAACAATATGGTGGCGGGCGTCAGCACCGGGTTCGAGCGCAAGCTGGAACTGGTGGGCGTTGGCTATCGTGCGCAGGCCCAGGGCAAGACCTTGAACCTGACCCTCGGGTATTCGCATCCGATCAATTTCGAGATCCCTGAGGGCATCACCATCGAAACCCCCAGTCAGACCGAGGTTGTGGTGCGGGGCACCGATAAGCAGCAGGTCGGGCAGGTCGCTGCTAAGATCAGGGGGTTCCGCGCGCCGGAGCCCTACAAGGGCAAGGGCGTGAAATATTCCGATGAAGTGATCATTCGGAAAGAGGCGAAGAAGAAGTAACTGTCGCCGGATTCTGAGGCCAAGTTTCAGGGTAGTCGAGTATGGACAAGAAGACAGCACGTATCCGGCGCGCACGCCGCGCCCGCGCCACGATCCGGGAGTTGGGCGCCTATCGCCTCTGCGTGCATCGCACGCCGCGCCATATCTATGCGCAGGTCATCGCGCCGGATGGCAGCCAGGTGTTGGCCAGTGCCTCCACGGTGGAGCGTCAGTTGCGTGAGCAGCTGGGCACGACCGGCAACACGGACGCTGCAGCCGCCGTCGGTAAGGCCATCGCCGAGAAAGCGAAGGCCGCCGGGGTGAGCAAGGTGGCTTTCGACCGTTCCGGTTTCAAATATCACGGCCGCGTCAAGGCGCTGGCAGATGCCGCCCGCGAAGGCGGCCTGGAATTCTAAGGGTGAAGCATGGCTAATCATGACGCACAGGCGCAGGGCGACGGTCTGCAGGAAAAGCTGATTGGCATCAATCGCGTGGCCAAGGTGGTCAAGGGCGGTCGTCAGTTCGGGTTTTCGGCGTTGACCGTCGTCGGCGACGGAAACGGCCGGGTCGGTTTCGGCCAGGGCAAGGCCCGTGAAGTGCCCGTGGCCATTCAGAAGGCCATGGAAAGCGCCCGCAAGAACATGCGTACCGTTCATCTCAACGGCGGGACACTGCAGTATGCGGTGACCGGGCGTCACGGTGCGGGCAAGGTCTTCATGCAGCCGGCATCCGAAGGTACCGGGATCATCGCCGGCGGCGCCATGCGTGCGGTGTTCGAGGTGCTGGGCGTCAAGGATGTGCTTGCCAAGTGCATCGGAACCAATAATCCGATCAACGTGGTGCGCGCCACCATGGACGGCCTACAGCAGATTCGCTCCCCGGAAGACATGGCAGCCAAACGCGGCAAGCGCGTGGAAGAGATCCAGGGGTAAAGACCATGGCTGACGACAAGAAATTGAAAGTGACTCTGGTGCGCAGCTTCCACGGACGTCTGCGCAACCACCAGGCATGCGTCAGGGGTCTGGGTTTGCGCCGCATCCGCCATTCGGTGATGGTGGCGGACACGCCGGAAAACCGGGGGATGATCAACAAGGTCTCCTACCTGCTGAACGTAGAGGAGGTCTGAGCATGCGTCTGAATTCTCTCAAACCCGCCCAGGGTGCCAAGCAGGCGCCCAAGCGCGTCGGTCGCGGCATCGGTTCGGGTCTTGGCAAGACCGGCGGGCGCGGCCACAAAGGCCAGACTTCGCGCTCCGGGGGTTACCACAAGGTCGGCTTCGAAGGCGGCCAGATGCCTTTGCAGCGCCGGCTTCCCAAGATCGGGTTCAAGTCCCGCGTCGGCCGGACCCGTGCGGAAGTACGTCTGCATGAGTTGGCCAAAGTGGATGCCGACGTCATCGATCTGATGGCCCTCAAGGCGGCAAACATCGTTCCGGCGCAGGCGGAGCTGGCCAAGGTCATCGTCTCCGGAGAGTTGACCAAGGCGGTGACGCTGCGTGGCGTTGCGGTGACCAAGGGTGCACGCGCCGCCATCGAAGCTGCCGGCGGCAAGGTAGAGGACTGAATTGGCTAGTACCGGCTCAAGCCTGACCGGCGCCGTCGGAGAAATCGGCAAGCTCAAGGAACTGCGGCAGCGGTTGATGTTCCTGGTGGGTGCTTTGGTGGTCTTCCGTATCGGTTCGTTCATACCGATTCCGGGCATCGACCCCAACGTACTGGCGCAGCTGGTCAGCCAGCAGAAGGGCACCATCCTGGACATGTTCAACATGTTCTCAGGGGGCGCCCTCAAACGCCTGTCCATCTTCGCACTGGGCATCATGCCCTACATTTCCGCCTCCATCATCATGCAGCTGATGGCGGTAGTGCTGCCCAGTCTGGAGCAGCTCAAGAAAGAAGGTGAAGCGGGCCGGCGGAAGATCACCCAGTACACCCGCTACGGCACGGTGGTGCTGGCCCTGTTTCAGGCGACCGGCGTCGCCATGGCCCTGCAGGGACAATCGGTCTCCGGACACGCGCTGGTCTACCAGCCGGGGCCAAGCTTTGTGCTGATGGCCGTGGTGACCTTGGTCTGCGGCACCCTGTTCCTCATGTGGTTGGGCGAGCAGGTGACCGAGCGCGGCATCGGGAACGGCATTTCGATGATCATCTTTGCGGGCATCGTCGCGGGCCTGCCCTCGGCCATCGGCGGAACGCTGGAATTGGCGCGCACCGGCGAGATGAACGTGCTGACGATCTTGTTCCTGTTCGCGGTGGCCATCGGCGTGACGGCGTTCGTGGTGTTCGTCGAGCGAGGTCAGCGCCGGATCACGGTCAATTACGCCAAGCGGCAGCAGGGGCGGCGGATCTACGCGGCCCAGAGCTCTCATTTGCCGTTGAAGCTGAATATGTCCGGGGTGATTCCGCCGATCTTCGCCTCCAGCATCATTCTGTTCCCGGCAACCCTGGGGAACTGGTTCGGCAGCACCAAGGGCATGGGGTGGCTGAAGGACTTGAGCTCGACCCTGTCGCCCGGGCAACCGCTGTACGTAATGCTGTACTCGGCCGCAATCATCTTTTTCTGCTTTTTCTACACGGCGTTGGTGTTCAACTCCAGGGAAACGGCAGACAACTTGAAGAAATCGGGCGCTTTTATCCCGGGCATTCGGCCTGGTGAGCAGACTGCCCGCTATGTGGACGGGGTACTGACCCGGCTGACCATGGCCGGCGCGATCTATGTGACCGCGGTGTGTCTGTTGCCTGAGTTCCTGATCGTTTCGTGGAACGTGCCGTTTTATTTCGGCGGTACGTCCCTGCTGATTATCGTGGTGGTCGTGATGGATTTCATGGCTCAGGTTCAGGCGCACCTGATGTCCCACCAGTACGAAGGCCTGATGAAAAAGGCCAATCTCAAGAGCCAGGGCGGGGCCGGCCTGATCCGCTGAGGACCACCGGTACTTCCCTCGGGATATGTCGGACAATAGGTGCTGAAATGAAAGTACGTGCATCGGTTAAGAAGATCTGCCGCAACTGCAAGATTGTGCGTCGCAAGGGCGTGGTCCGGGTCATCTGCACGGATGCCCGCCACAAGCAGCGGCAGGGTTGACGGGCATACCGCAGGGCGTCGGCCGACTGGGCCGTAGCGCCCCGGGCGAAGCAACGCGGACTCCGGGCCACGGTCCGGAGGGGCGTTTTTGGCATTGATTTCTGGCGTCTGCGGCTGTATTCTTGACGGTTTCCGCTGGCAGTCGTTCGCGTGGTCTAGGAGAGGTAACACATGGCGCGTATCGCAGGTATCAACATCCCGGCGCACAAGCACGCCGTGATCGCTCTGACTTCGATCTACGGGATCGGTCGTACCAGCGCCCAGAAGATCTGTGAGGCGACCGGCATTCAACCGGATCGTAAAGTGAAGGATCTGACCGACCCGGAGCTCGAGACCCTTCGCTCCGAAGTCGGCAAGTACACCGTGGAAGGCGACCTGCGGCGGGTGGTCTCCATGAACATCAAGCGGTTGATGGATCTGGGCTGCTACCGCGGGCTGCGGCACCGGCGTGGACTGCCGCTGCGCGGTCAGCGCACCCGTACCAACGCACGCACCCGCAAGGGACCGCGTCGTCCGATCCGCAAATAAGTCGACGAAAACGAGAGCGATCGCCGGCTGCGGGAACCAAGTGCGGCCGACGACCGGTAGACGATAGCTGCTAGGGTTGTAACCGGGACTACCAAGATGGCAAAAGCGACTGCGCGTACGCGCAAGAAGGTGAAGAAGAACGTGGTCGATGGCATCGCCCATGTGCACGCGTCCTTCAACAACACCATCATTACGATTTCCGACCGGCAGGGCAACGCCCTGTGCTGGGCCACGTCGGGCGGCTCGGGTTTCCGGGGCTCTCGCAAGAGCACGCCTTTCGCTGCGCAGGTGGCCGCCGAACGTGCCGCCACCATGGCACAGGAATACGGCATGAAGAACGTGGAAGTGCAGGTGAAGGGACCGGGTCCGGGCCGTGAGTCCGCTGTGCGCGCCCTGAACAATGCCGGTTTTCGGGTGACCAACATCACGGACGTGACCCCGATTCCACATAACGGGTGCCGTCCGCCCAAAAAGCGTCGCGTGTAAGCAGGGGTTCCCATGGCTAAGTTAGTTGGTGCGAAATGCCGCTTGTGCCGCCGCGAAGGGGGCAAGCTTTTCCTCAAGGGCGAGAAGTGTTACACGAGCAAGTGCGCCGTGGAGAACCGCCCGTTCCCGCCCGGTCAGCACGGCCAGCGCCGTCAGCGCCTGTCGGACTACGCGGGACAGTTGCGCGAGAAGCAGAAGCTGCGCCGGATCTACGGTGTGCTGGAGCGCCAGTTCCGCGGCTACTATCACGAGGCGGCGCGCCGCAAGGGCTCCACCGGCGAGAATCTGCTGCAGTTGCTTGAATGCCGCCTGGACAATGTGGCCTATCGTATGGGATTCGCCGCTTCGCGGGCCGAGGCGCGGCAGCTGGTGCGGCACAATGCCATCACGGTGAACGGCAAGAAGGTCAATATTCCTGCCTATCAGGTCAGCCCCAGTGACGTGATTGCCGTCAACGAGAAAGCACGTTCGCAGTTGCGCATCCAGGGTGCCCTGGAGCTCGCCCAGCAGCGTGGTTTCGCCGAGTGGCTCGACGTGGACGTCAAGAAGATGGAAGGCGTCTTCAAGACAAAGCCCGAGCGCAGCGATCTCCCGCCGGAGATCAACGAAGCGCTGGTCGTCGAGCTTTACTCCAAGTAAGGCCTACAGCAGAGGGGAATACCCATGCAAGGCAAGGTTACCGAATTCCTCAAGCCACGGATCGTGGACATCCAGGCCATCAACGCCCAGCATGCGAGGGTGGCTATCGAACCGCTGGAGCGCGGCTTCGGCCATACCCTGGGCAACGCCCTGCGGCGGATCCTGCTGTCGTCCATGCCGGGCGCGGCCGTCACCGGCGTCGAGATCGAAGGCGTGCTTCACGAGTACTCCACGATCGAGGGTGTGCAGGAGGACGTCATCGACGTGCTCCTCAATCTCAAGGGGCTGTCCATTCGGATGCACGGCCGCAGTGAAGCGACGCTGGTACTGAAGAAAAAGGGCCCGGGCCCGGTGACGGCGGCGGATATCACGTTGGATCACGACGTGGAGATCATCAATCCGGACCACGTCATTGCCCATCTGACCAAGTCGGGCGAGCTGAACATGACCTTGAAGGTCGCACGCGGCCGCGGCTACGTGCCTGCCAGCATGCGGGCGACCGCCGAGGGCGAGGATCGGATGATCGGCAGCCTGCAACTGGACGCTTCATTCAGTCCGGTGCGACGGGTCAGCTATGCCGTGGAGAGTGCACGCGTAGAGCAGCGCACCGACCTCGACAAGCTCGTTATGGACATCGAGACCAACGGCACCATCGATCCCGAAGAGGCGATCCGTCGGGCCGCCACCATCCTGCAGGATCAGTTGTCGGTATTCGTTGATCTTCAGGGCAAGGAAGAGGAACGTGCCGAGACCAGCGAAGCGGAGATCGACCCCATTCTGCTGCGGCCGGTGGACGACCTGGAGCTTACCGTGCGTTCGGCGAACTGTCTGAAGGCGGAGAGCATCTACTTCATCGGCGACCTGATCCAGCGGACCGAGGTGGAGCTGTTGAAGACGCCGAACCTGGGCAAGAAGTCTCTGACCGAAATCAAGGATGTACTGGCTACCCACGGGCTGTCCCTGGGTATGCGCCTGGACAATTGGCCGCCACCCGGGCTCAAGGATCGCGAAAAGGCGTCTGCCTGATCCGGGTAGCAGAGGTAGGCGGCTCGGTGCGGACCCCCGGGGTCACGCCGAATCATCTGCCGTCGACCGCGTAATCTGAGGTAGCAAACATGCGTCACCGCAACATCGGGCGGCAGCTCAGCCGCAACAGTAGTCACCGCAAGGCCATGCTGCGTAACATGGCGGCGTCGCTGGTCCGGCATGAGGCGATCAAGACCACTCTGCCCAAGGCCAAGGAACTGCGGCGGGTGGCCGAGCCCCTGATCACCATGGCCAAGAGCGATACGGTGCACAAGCGCCGGCTTGCGTTCTCGCGGCTACGGGACCGGGATGCCGTTACGAAGTTGTTCAACGACCTGGGCCCGCGTTATAAGGAGCGCCCCGGTGGTTACCTGAGAATCCTCAAGATGGGATTCCGCGCGGGCGACAACGCGCCGATGGCATTGGTCGAACTGGTGGACCGGCCGGAAGTGGTCGGCGACGAGGCGGCAGAGTAGCCGTCGCACGCAACTCGAACAGCAGTCGAAAGGCCGGGCTTAGCCCGGCCTTTTTCGTAGTGAGCCGAACGCCCGGTCCTCCGGCAGTGCCGACTCGGCCTGCCGGGGGAACACCGTGACCTAGCAGTCTGTCGGACTTGAAGCTGATCTACTGCGCCTAGGGGTGAGTGGCCCCTTTTCCCGCTCCTTTTCGTCAAATGGCAACGGCAATTCTTCACAAAGGACCGAAAGAAGCGGACTCGCTCTCCCGTCCGGCCCGCCACGATCGCTCAAAACCCACAGGCTCCTAGCGGCTAGACTTGCTATATCGATCCTGTGTGGTCCCGGAGGGGAATTCGATGATCGTGTTGCTCACGGACTTCGGCCTTGAAGGTCCGTACATCGGTCAGGTCAAGGCGGTGCTGCTGCGTGACGCGCCGGCCCTGCCGGTGATCGACCTGTTTTCCGATCTGCCGCCTTTTGATGCCCGCAGCGCAGCCTATCTGTTGGCCGCCTATGCCCGGGAGTTTCCGCAAGGCACGGTATTCGTCGCCGTCGTGGATCCGGGAGTGGGGAGCGAACGACCAGGCGTGGTGCTGTGCGCGGATGGACGCTGGTTCGTGGGGCCGGACAACGGCCTGCTTGCCGTGACCGCGCGGCGGTCGGAACGCGCTCAATGGTGGGAAATAGACTGGCAACCGGAACGGCTTTCCGCCAGTTTCCACGGGCGTGACGTATTTGCGCCGGTGGCGGCGCGTCTGGCTCGGGGGGAGCCGGTTCCCGGTTGCGTCGTCGATGGAGCCACGCGTGTGGGCGGCGACTGGGAAGAGGATCTTTTTCGGGTGGTCTACCTGGACAGGTTCGGCAACGCCATGACCGGCATACGGGCCGACCGGTTCGCCAAGCACGACGCCATCGAGGTGGCCGGGCGTACGCTCTCCCGTGCCGACACTTTCTCGGACGTACCGCCGGGCACAGCGTTCTGGTACCGGAACGCCAACGGCCTGCTGGAGATTGCCGTCAACCAGGGACGTGCCGACAGAGATCTTGGCCTGACCTTGGGCGCGGAGGTGAACCGCATTCCGGCGAACCGCTAGGGAACCTCCTCACAGGCTGCTGAAGCTGCGCCCACGGCGTTTCAAAGGGCTCGGCATGCTCATTTGCCGTTTGTAGATTGCGCTTCCTCGACCCTTTGCGCCTGGCGACCAACCACTTGATAGAGCTGTGCAACGGTTCCCTTGGGCGTTGCCGGGGGCAGTGTCGCCCTACGGAGGCTAGTGCTCAGGTTCTGCCCGTCGTCCTTCCGGTGCTCCTTTGGCTCGCAGGACAGGGGCCAAAAACATGCCGGTGTAGGACTGGGGGTGGTCCGCGACCTGCTCAGGAGTGCCCGCGACAACGACCGTGCCGCCCTTGTCCCCCCCTTCTGGCCCGAGGTCGATCACCCAGTCCGCCGTCTTTATCACATCCAGGTTATGTTCGATCACCACAATGGTGTTGCCATGGTCCCGCAGGCGCTGCAGTACCGCGAGCAGTTGCTCGATGTCGTGGAAATGCAGTCCGGTGGTTGGTTCGTCCAGGATGTAGAGCGTGTTGCCCGTGTCTCTTTTGGATAACTCACGAGCGAGTTTCACCCGCTGAGCCTCGCCGCCGGAGAGGGTGGTCGCATTCTGCCCCAGTTTGACGTAGGACAGGCCGACATCCATCAGCGTCTGTAACTTGCGGGCCACGGCCGGCACTGGATTGAAGAACTCGCGCGCGTCCTCCACCGTCATTTCCAACACTTCATGGATGTTCTTGCCCTTGTAGCGGATGTCCAGAGTTTCGCGGTTGTAGCGCTTGCCCTTGCAGACGTCACAGGGCACGTAGATGTCGGGCAGGAAGTGCATTTCGACCTTGATGACGCCATCGCCCTGACAGGCTTCGCAGCGTCCGCCTTTGACGTTGAAGCTGAAGCGGCCTGCCTTGTAGCCCCGCGAGCGCGCTTCCTGCGTGCCTGCCAATAGCTCCCGTATCGGCGTGAACAGCCCGGTGTAGGTGGCCGGGTTCGAGCGCGGCGTGCGACCGATGGGGCTCTGGTCGATGTCTACCACCTTGTCCAGATGTTCCAGCCCTTCGATGGCCCGGCAGGGCACCGTGGTTTCGGAAGCTCCGTTGAGTTCCCGTGCTGCGTAGCGATACAGGGTGTCGTTGATCAGGGTGGACTTTCCGGAGCCGGAGACGCCGGTGATGGCGGTCATGATGCCTATTGGGACATCGACATCGACATGCTTGAGATTGTTGCCGTGGGCGTCACGCAGATGGATCATGCGTGCCGGTTCGGGTGGCGTGCGGTGTTGCGGCACCGCTATACCCCGCGTGCCGGCAAGATATTGCCCGGTCAGCGAGGCGGGGTTGCTGACAATGTCCGCCGGGGTACCCTCGGCGACCACCTGTCCGCCATGCACGCCTGCTCCCGGTCCCATGTCCACCACGTGGTCGGCGCTGCGTATGGCGTCCTCGTCGTGCTCGACCACGATGACGGTGTTTCCCAGGTCCCGCAGGTAGGTGAGCGTATTGAGCAATCGCTGGTTGTCGCGCTGGTGCAGCCCGATGGATGGCTCGTCCAACACGTACATCACACCGACCAGGCCGGCGCCGATCTGGCTCGCCAGTCGGATGCGTTGGGCCTCGCCCCCGGAAAGCGTGTCCGCGCTGCGTTCCAATGACAGGTACTCCAGGCCCACGTTGACCAGAAAGTCCAATCGCTGGCCGATCTCCTTGACGATCTTCGCGGCAATTTGCCCGCGTCTGCCCTGCAGTTCGAGCTGTGCGAAGAACTGCTGTGCGCGCCCGACGGGCAGCGCGGTAATCTGCGGTAGCGCCCGGTCAGCCACGAACACATGGCGAGCCGCCCGATTCAGTCGCGTTCCATGACATTCGGGGCACGGTTGAATGCTCAGGTATTTGGCCAACTCGTCGCGGACCACGGTGGATTCGGTCTCATGATAGCGGCGCTGCATGTTTGGAATGATGCCCTCGAATGGGTGGCATCGGGTGGTAAAGCCGCCGCGTTCGTTGAGGTACTGGAATTCGATTTCCGTGTCGCCGCTGCCGTACAGTACGGCGCTGCGGACCGCTTCGGGCAATTCTTCGAAGGCGGTCTCGATGTCGAAGCCGTAGTGATCGGCGAGCGAGCTGATCATCTGGAAGTAGTAGGCATTGCGCCTGTCCCAACCGCGCACCGCGCCTCCCGCCAGACTGAGCTGGGGATGCCCGACGACCCGCTGCGGATCGAAGAATTGTTTGACCCCCAATCCGTCACAGGCCGGACAGGCTCCCACGGGATTGTTGAAGGAGAACAGCCGGGGTTCCAACTCGGGTAGGGAATAGCCGCATATCGGACAGGAGAACTTGGCCGAAAACAGCAGTTCTTCGCGGGCGGGGTCGTCCATGTACGCGATACGCGCCAAACCGTCGGATAGGCGCAGCGCGGTCTCGAACGACTCGGCCAGGCGCACCGCGATGTCCTCACGGACGCGGAATCTGTCCACTACCGCCTCGATGGTGTGTTTGCGTTTGAGGTCCAGCGTGGGCAGCTCGTCCAGATCCACCACCTTGCCGTCGACCCGTGCACGCACGTAGCCCTGGGCGCGCAGCTCTTCCAGCACATGCACATGCTCGCCTTTGCGATCCTGTACCACCGGCGCGAGCAGCATCACCCGGCTGCCCGCTTCGAGCCCGAGCACCTGATCGACCATCTGACTCACCGTCTGCGCTTCCAGGACGGTGCCGTGTTCCGGGCATTGGGGGGTGCCCACACGCGCAAACAACAGACGCAGATAATCGTAGATTTCGGTAACGGTGCCTACGGTGGAACGGGGATTATGGGACGTGGATTTCTGTTCTATGGATATGGCCGGCGACAGACCGTCGATATGGTCTACATCGGGCTTTTCCATGATGGCCAGGAACTGGCGCGCATAAGCGGACAACGACTCCACATAGCGGCGCTGGCCTTCGGCGTAGATGGTGTCAAATGCCAGTGAAGATTTGCCGGACCCGGAGAGGCCGGTGATGACGATCAGCTTGTCCCTCGGCAGGTCGAGGTCCACGTTCTGAAGGTTGTGGGTGCGCGCACCTCGAATTCGAATGGTATCCATGCCGTTTTCCGCCAACAACGTAACCTGCTACTATACGGCGGTCTCGCTTGGTTGATCAAAGGAATTTCGCCTCGTGAAAAAGTCAGCCGAACCCCGTCAGCGCATGAGTCCCACCGAATACCGAGCTGCTACCTCGCTGGCCGGAATTTTTTCCCTCCGCATGCTGGGGTTGTTCATGATCTACCCGGTGTTTTCCGTGTTCGCAATGAAAGAGCTGCACGGTGCCACCGCGACCACCATCGGTATCGCGCTCGGGGCTTACGGCTTGACCCAGGCGATGTTCCAGATTCCCTTCGGTATGCTCTCCGACAGAGTGGGCCGCAAGCCCATGATCGCCCTCGGCCTGCTGATTTTCGCCAGCGGCAGCGCGGTGGCGGCTCTGTCCCACACGATTCTGGGAGTGATCATCGGCCGGATCCTGCAGGGCGCCGGCGCCGTGGGCTCCACCATTCTGGCATTGGCAGCCGATCTGACCCGCGAGGAAAATCGTACCAAGGCGATGGCACTGATCGGCATGACCATCGGCTTCTCGTTTGCTCTGGCGGTGGTGCTGGGGCCGATACTGAATACCTGGATCGGCGTGCCTGGCATTTTCGGCCTGACCGCCGTACTGGCGCTGGCCGGTATTGCCGTGTTGCAGTTCATGGTGCCCCGCCCCGTGCACAGCCGCCTGCATCGCGATACCGAGCCGGTCCCGGCGTTGTTCAAGAAGGTGCTCACTGACGGCCAGCTACTGCGTCTGGACTTCGGCATTCTGGTGCTGCATCTGATCCTGACCGCCAGTTTTGTAGCGCTACCTATGGTCTTGAGCGCCCCAACCGGTGCGGACCTCAAAGCCGATCACCAGTGGTTCCTTTATTTACCGGTGCTGTTGGTGTCGGTGGTCGCCATGGTGCCGTTCATCATCCTGGCCGAGAAACGTCGCAAGATGAAGTCAGTGTTTCTGGGTTCGATCCTGGCGTTGGCCGCTTCCGAGCTGACCCTCATGGAATGGCACACCAGCTTGGCGGGCATTGCGGTGGCGCTGGTGGTGTTCTTCACCGCTTTCACCCTCATGGAAGCCAGTCTTCCGTCGCTGATTTCCAAGGTCGCGCCGCCGGACAGCAAAGGTACCGCCATGGGCGTGTACTCGAGCTCCCAGTTTCTGGGCATTTTCATCGGCGGCGCGGTGGGTGGCTGGATGTACGGCCATCACGGTGCCCACGGTGTATTCGCCTTCACCGGCCTTGCCGCACTGGTTTGGTTCCTGGTGGCCTGGACCATGAAGAGCCCACGCTATCTGAACAGCTACCTCATCAATGTGGGCGAGATCGACCCCAAGGAGGCCGAGCGGCTGGCGGCCCGCCTGACTCAAGTGCAGGGGGTGGCCGAGGCGGCCGTGGTGCCCGAGGACGGGGTGGCGTATCTGAAGGTGGACGGCCACGCCCTGGACGAAAGCGCCCTGCAGGCCCTGATTCCCACCAGCCACCAGCCGGATCCGGTGGGGGTTTGATCGGCGCCGGCGCGCGCCCTATGATGGGTTGGGCTGGCGTCAAGACGCCCGGCTGCATTACAGGGACGTGTCTATAGATACCATTGGGGGAGAAGGCAATGGCAAGGGGAGTGAACAAAGTCATCTTGATCGGCAACCTGGGGAAGGATCCCGAGGTGCGGTATCTGCCCAGCGGCAGCGCCGTCGCCAACGTCACGCTGGCCACCAGCGAACAATGGAAGGACAAGCAGACCGGCGATCAGCAGGAACGCACCGAATGGCACAACGTTGCCTTCTTCGGTCGTCTTGCGGAAATCGTCGGTGAATACCTCAAGAAGGGTTCCCAGGTCTACGTGGAAGGCAGCCTGCGCACGCGCAAGTGGCAGGACAAGAACGGCAACGACCGTTACACCACGGAGATCGTCGCCAGCGAGATGCAGATGCTGGGCGGCCGCGGCGGCGGTTCCGCCGGCTTCAACGAGAGCCGTTCATCCTCGCGGCCGGCGCCGGCCAGCGAAAGCAGCGGTCCGCCGGACGAATTCGAGGATGATATCCCGTTCTGACGAACCAGCTTGTTGTCGGTTCCTCTGAAAGGCCAGTCCGTGACTGGCCTTTCTTTATTGGATTTACCCAGTCTCAGCTGGCCTGCTGGAGAGCGGGGCACACCCCGGCCCTTGGTGGGCATTCGCCGCCGGCGCCGTGCATCGAAACCACGACAAGGGTTGTGGTTTGTCGTTATCAACTGACGGGTGTGTGTTGCAGGATCGGTGTACAATAGCCACCCGGTAGCGGGCAGCAGGCGTCGGTGCCTGTCCGCTTGTTGAGGTCGCTCCCCCTACGCCATGTCCCCTGAATCCCCTCGTCGGCTGCTGCCTCTGTGTGACCGGATCGGGCGAGACCGCGTGGAGGACGTGGTTGCCCGATTCTATGATCGCCTGGAGGCGGACCCCCGGTTGGGAGGTTATTTTGCCTCGATTCCCGATCTTGCCGCCCATCGCCACCGCATCGCCGATTTCTGGTGGATTGCCATGGGCGGCCGCTTGGCGGTGCCGCCTCAAGTGGACATGACCGGGGCCCACCGACCCTTGGGTCTGAACTCCGAGGATTTCATCCGTTGGTTGGTGCTGTTTGACGAAACGGTGCACCGGTACCTGCCGGCCGACCTGGCCGACCAGTGGCTGCAGATGGCTCAGGCGGTCGCTCGGCGCCTGATAGGCCAGGTGGTAGATCGGTAGTCCGTCGCGGCTATTCCACGCCATAAGGTGGGAACTGAGCTCCCCCCGTTCCTCGAAGATCCTGCCCGAGCGCCGTTCTTTCTGACAAGTCACTCCAGCTAGTTCTATCAACCCAATGATTTTGCGGTTGTCTTTACTGAATTTGGTGGGCTGGGCGAGCTAAGTTACTGTCAGGTAAGCAGGATTCTTTGCGATTGAGGCCGTATTTCGCTTGACATTGTCGGTAAGGGGTCAATATAGTGGCGGCAAAGTGGGACAAAGTGGAAATATGTGGAGAATGGAGTAGCCAGAGGGGGCTCGGGTGTTCTTCGGTGGAAACCCAATCAATCTGGACGCGAAGGGCCGCATGGCGCTGCCTACGCGTTTCCGTGAGTCCCTGACGGAGTGCTGCAACGGCCGCCTGACCATGACCGTGCATCATCAGGATCGCTGCCTGCTGCTCTATCCCTATCCCGAGTGGGAAGAAATCCAGCGCAAGCTCACCCGCCTGCCCAATCAGGACAAGAAGACCCGCTGGCTGCAGCGCATGGTCCTTGGGCATGCGGTCGAGGTGGAAATGGACGGCAGCGGCCGTGTCGTCATCCCGCCGCGGCTGCGCGCCCATGCCAACCTGGATAAGCGTGTGGTGTTGGCGGGCCTGGGAAACAAGTTTGAGATCTGGAACGAAGAGGTGTGGGACCAGACCCGGGACGAGTGGGTCAATGAGGATCATGCGGACACGGATCTTCCGGACACGCTTGGATCCCTGGCGCTCTGAGTCCCATGGGCGAGGGGTACCCCCATAGGCCGGTACTTCTGGATGAGGTACTGGAAGGACTGAACGTTCAGGCGGACGGACGCTACGTGGATGGAACCTACGGCAGGGGCGGCCATGCCGGCGCACTTCTCGAACGACTGGGACCCGAAGGGCGGCTGTTGGCCATCGACAAGGATCCCGAAGCGGTGGCGGCAGCAGTCCAGCGGTTCGGCAGTGACAGCCGCTTCCAGGTGGAAAAGGGCTCGTTCGCCACGCTGGAGCAGGCCGTGCGGCGGCTGGACTGGTACGGGGCCGTGAGTGGGGTGCTGCTGGATCTCGGTGTGTCCTCGCCACAGTTGGACGATGCGCGGCGCGGCTTCAGTTTTCTCAGTGAAGGTCCACTGGACATGCGCATGGACCCGGATAGCGGTACGAGTGCAGCGGACTGGTTGGCCCGAGCCCCGGAGCGGGAAATCGCCGATGTGCTGTGGCGCTACGGCGAAGAGCGCTTTTCGCGGCGCATAGCGCGTGCGGTGGTGGCGGCGCGCGCCGAGCGCCCGCTTGCGACCACCACTCAGTTGGCGGATCTGATCGCCCGCGCGGTTCCCGGCCGGGAACGACACAAGCATCCGGCGACGCGCAGCTTCCAGGCAATTCGCATCTACATCAACAGCGAATTGGAGGATCTGGAGGCAGGCCTGCTCCAAGCAGTGGATGTACTCGCCCCCGGTGGCCGCGTGGCAGTGATCAGTTTCCATTCCCTGGAAGACCGGATGGTGAAGCGGTTCATGCGCCGTCAGGCCCAGGGTGAACCTGTGCCGCCCGATCTGCCGATTCGAGGTCCGCTGCCTGCCGGTCGGCTGCGGATCGTCGGCAAGGCAGTGAAGCCGGGCGCCGACGAGCTTGCGGCCAACCCGCGGGCGCGCAGCGCGGTACTGCGGATCGGAGAGCGGGTGGCATGAAGGGCCAGACCCTTGCGGTGGTGGTGCTGGCGGTGCTGGTAATGGTTTCGGCGTTGGGCGTGGTGTATGTCAAATATGAATCGCGCAAGCTGTTCATCCAGTTGCAGGCGCTGCAAAGCCGGCGTGACCAGATGAACGTGGAATGGGGTCGGCTGCAGCTCGAGCAGAGCACCTGGGCGACTCACAGCCGCATCGAGCGCGTGGCCCGCGACCGCTTGGGCATGGTGACCCCGTCACCCGATTCGGTGGTGATTGTCCGGCCATGACAGCACGAGACGCCAAGCGCACGCGTGCCGGGCGTCGCACCCTGATCCTGGTGCTGCTGGGGGCAGCGTTTGCCGCCGTGGTGGCCCGCGACCTGTATCTGCAGGTACTGGACAAGGACTTCCTGCAGGGGGAGGCCGACGCCCGCCAGCTGCGGGTGGTGGAGATTCCGGCCCACCGGGGCATGATATTGGATCGCGAGGGTCATCCGCTGGCGATCAGTACTCCGGTGGACTCGGTGTGGGCCAACCCCAAGGAATTGAATCCCGCGCCCCGTTATCTGCCGGCGCTGGCCAAGTTGCTCGACCTGAAGACCAGCGATCTGCGCCGGCTGCTGGCCAAACGGGCGAACAAGGAGTTCGTGTACCTGAAGCGTCAGGTCGACCCCTCGCTGGCCCACCGCGTCAAGGAGCTGGGTGCGCCGGGCGTTTATCTGCAGCGCGAATACAAGCGCTACTACCCGGCCGGAGAGGTGACCGCCCATGTGCTCGGTTTCACCAATATCGACGACGTAGGCCAGGAAGGGATCGAGCTGAGCTACGACGACTGGCTGCGTGGGGAGCCCGGCTCCAAACGGGTGATCCAGGATGGCCGGCACCACATCATCGAGGACGTGGACCAGATCCGTGCGCCGCGGCCGGGCCACAACCTGACCCTCAGTCTGGATCGCGGCATCCAGTATCTGGCCTACCGCGAATTGAAAGCCGCGGTTTTGAAGCATCACGCCTTGTCCGGATCGGTGGTGGTGTTGGACCCCAAGACCGACGAAGTGCTGGCGATGGTCAATCAGCCTTCCTACAACCCGAACAATCGCACCCATATCGATCCGGCGGCCATGCGCAACCGCGCGGTGACCGACGTGTTCGAGCCCGGATCCACCATGAAGCCGTTTACCATTGCCGCCGCTCTGGAGAGCGGGCGCTACACGCCCCATACCCCGATCGGCACCGCACCGGGCTTCATCCGGGTCGGCGACAGCACCATTCGAGACGACGCCGATTACGGCATGCTGGATGTAACCAGTGTGATCACCAAGTCGAGCAACGTGGGTGCCACCAAGATCGCCTTGTCCATTTCCCCCAAACGCCAGTGGTCCATGCTGACCCGTATGGGTTTCGGCGAGACCACCGGCAGCGGCTTCCCGGGTGAAGTCAGCGGCAGGCTGCCGTTCTATCGCAACTGGCCGGACGTCGAGCGGGCATCATTGGCATTCGGATACGGCATCTCGGTGACCGCGCTCCAACTGGCGCGGGCCTATGCGGTGCTGGCCGACGGCGGCATCCGCCATCAGGTCACTTTCCTCAAGCTCGACAAGCCGCCGGTGGGGCATCGGGTGATCACCGCCAAGATCGCCCGCGAGATGCGCACCATGCTGGAGACGGTGGTTTCCCGTGAGGGTACGGGCTACAAGGCCCGCGTTCCGGGTTACCGGGTGGCCGGAAAGACCGGTACGGTGCACAAGTCCATTGCCGGCGGCTATGCGAAGCACCAGTACATTTCGGTGTTCGCGGGCATGGCGCCGGCCAGCGACCCGCGGCTGGTGATGGTGGTCATGATCAACGATCCTCAGGGCGCCTATTATGGGGGACTGGTGGCGGCGCCCGTGTTCTCGAAGGTGATGGGGGGCGCGTTGCGCTTGCTGGACATTCCTCCGGACGATCTGCCGTTGATCGAAAGCCGCCACGGCAACGGTGGAGGTCCGGCATGATGACCGCACGGACCTTGTCCGCCGGGCACCGGCTTTCCGAGCTCTTGGAAGGGCTGGCGCCCGTTGCCCCGGAACAGGATGTGGAGATCGTCGGCATGGCCATCGACAGCCGGCGGATTCGTGCCGGAGAGCTGTTTCTCGCCTGTGCCGGCACACAAGGTCATGGGCTCGAACACGTCGATGCGGCCGTTGCCGCCGGTGCCGCCGCCGTGGCCTGGCAGAAGGCGCCGGGCGCAAATCCGCCGTCCGGGATGAAGCTTTCCCGCACGGTGCCCATGATCGCGGTGGAGGCTCTCGGTCGTCATGCGGGCGCCATCGCGGCCCGCTTTTTCGGTCATCCGTCGGCTGACCTGCAGGTTGTCGGCGTCACCGGTACCGACGGCAAGACCTCCTGCAGCCACTTCATCGCCCAGGCATTCGATGAAGAGGCCGCGCCCTGCGGTCTGATCGGCACCTTGGGCTATGGGCGCTATGGACATCTGGAAAGCGGCCTGCATACCACGCCGGATGCGATCACTCTGCAGTCGGAGCTGGCGCGCCTGCGGGATCTGGGCGCCCGGCGGGTGGTCATGGAGGTGTCGTCCCACGCCCTGGATCAGAACCGCGTCGGCGCCGTAGCGATAGAGACGGCGGTGCTCACCAATCTGGGCCGCGATCATCTGGACTACCACGGTGACCTTGCCGGCTATGCCGCCGCCAAGCGACTCCTTTTCCGTCACCCCGGACTGCGTCATGCCGTACTGAACGGCGACGACCCGTTCGGTCGGGAGTTGCTGACGTCCCTGGAAGGCAACGTGCAGCCGATTCTCTACGGCTTTGGTCAGTCGGTCGATGCCGCCGGCGTGCAGTTTGTGCGGGCCAGTGAGCCCGAAACGGACGTCGACGGGCTGCGGATGCAGGTGCACAGTTCCTGGGGTGACGGCGAGTTGGCCAGCGGCCTGTTGGGGCGTTTCAACGCTGTCAATCTGCTGGCCGCCGCCGCCGTTCTGTTGGTGTCCGGTATGCCTTTGGAGCAGGTGCTGATGCGCCTTTGCGCCACCCGCACGGTGGCGGGCCGCATGGAGCGTGTTGGCGGTGCCCCGGCTCAGCCGCTGGTGGTGGTCGACTATGCCCACACGCCGCAGGCGCTGGAACATGTGCTGACGGCGCTGCGCGCCCATTGTCAGGGCGTCCTGTGGTGCGTGTTCGGTGCGGGTGGTGACCGAGACCGCGGCAAGCGCCCGCTCATGGGCGCAGCGGTCGAGCGCCTCGCGGACCATGCGGTGGTGACCGACGACAATCCCCGCCATGAAGACGCCACCCAGATCGTGGTGGACATTCTGGCGGGCATGCACGATCCGGATGCCGCCTATGTGGAACGGGATCGCGCCCGGGCCATCGGCCTTGCCATCGAACAAGCGCGTCCCGGCGATGTGGTGCTGGTGGCCGGGAAAGGTCACGAGGCCTATCAGCAGATCGGGGAGAAACGGCTGCCTTTCAGCGACCGCGAGCAGGTCCTCGCGGCGCTGGGGAGGTCGGCGCGATGATCGAAATGCAATTGTCGGAGACGGCAAAGTTGCTGCACGCCCGGCAGGTGGGTGGGGACAACGCATTCCGCGGTGTGAGCACCGACACCCGCACGTTGCAGCGCGGCAATCTCTTTGTGGCGCTGGAAGGGCCCCGCTTCGACGGCCATGACTATCTCGAGCAGGCCCATGCGGGGGGCGCCGCCGGCGCCGCGGTGACCCGGCCCAGCACGATCGATCTGGCCCAGCTGGTGGTGGACGATACCCGTCTGGCCCTCGGGCGGCTGGGCGGCCATTGGCGTTCGCGGTTCGCCATTCCGGTGGTCGGTATCACGGGCAGCAACGGCAAGACCACGGTCAAGGAGATGAGCGCGGCGATTCTGGGCGGCCTGGGCGCCGTGCTCGCCACACGCGGCAACCTGAACAACGACATCGGCGTGCCGCTCACGCTGTTCGGTTTGGGCGACGAGCACCGTTCCGCCGTCATCGAAATGGGCGCCAACCATTCCGGAGAGATCGCCTATCTGGCGGGTATTGCACGTCCGACCGTCGGTGTGGTGACCAACGCGGGCCCTGCCCACCTGGAAGGCTTCGGGAGCCTGGACGGCGTCGCCCACGCCAAAGGTGAGCTGTTCAGCACCTTGGCTGCGGATGCCGTGGCGATCATCAATGCCGACGATCCCTACGCGTCTTTGTGGCGTCGACTGGCGGGCAGCCGTCAAATCGTCGACTTCGGGCTCGATCAGTCCGCTGCGGTCACCGCGGACTGGGAGCCTGCGCGTGACGGCAGCCGTGTCGCGTTGCGTTCGCCCTGGGGATCGGTGCGGGTGCAGCTGGCAGTGGCCGGTCGCCACAATGTCCTCAATGCTCTGGCAGCCGCGGCAGCGACTCTGGCAGCGGGCGCCACCCTCGAACAGGTGCGCGCCGGCCTGGAGGCGGTGCAGGCGGTCGGGGGGCGCCTCACCGTGCGGGCTCGCGACGACGGTCTCACGGTTATCGACGACACCTACAACGCCAACCCCGCCTCTCTGGACGCCGCGGTGCAGGTTCTGGCGCAGCGCGGAGGCGATGCCTGGGTGGTGCTTGGCGACATGGCCGAACTCGGTGAGGACGCCGCCGGACTGCATGCGCAGATGGGTGAGCGCATTCGGCAGGCGGGCGTGAGCCGTCTGTACACCCTCGGCGATCTGGCCGCCCGGGCCGCTGCCGCATTCGGCGCCGGGGCCGAGGCGTTCCGTTCCATGGACGCGCTGTTGGCTGCACTGGTGCCGGCGGCCACACCGCCTCTCACCGTGCTGGTCAAGGGTTCGCGCCGCATGGGCATGGAACGGGCGGTAGCGGCAATGCTGTCGGGCACGGCGTCCGAGGGTACGGCATCGGAGGGGCGTCGCCACTGACATCATGCTGCTCTTTCTCGCCGAATATCTGACCCGGTACTACAGTGGATTCAACGTATTCCAGTACCTGACCCTGCGCGCAATTCTGGGCGTGCTGACTGCCCTGATTATTTCCTTCATCGTCGGGCCGTTCATGATCCGGCGCTTGAGCCAGTACCAGATTGGCCAGCAGGTCAGGAGCGACGGCCCCCAGAGTCACCTCACCAAAGCGGGCACCCCGACCATGGGTGGGGCGCTGATTCTGGTGGCCATCGTCATCACCACCCTGTTGTGGGCCGATTTGCGCGACCGATACATCTGGGTGGTGCTGCTGGTGACGCTGCTGTTCGGCACCATCGGCTGGATCGACGATTATCGGAAGCTGGCAAAACGCAATTCCAAGGGGCTGTCGGCGCGCACCAAGTACACCTGGCAGTCCATGGTCGGCCTGGGCGCGGCGTTGTACCTGTTCCTCACGGCACAGACGCCGGCCGAGACCAATCTGATCGTGCCCTTCTTCAAGCAGGTGGCCATTCCCATGGGATGGGGTTACGTGCTGCTGACCTACTTCGTCATCGTGGGCTCCAGCAACGCCGTCAACTTGACCGATGGGCTCGACGGACTGGCCATCATGCCCACCGTGATGGTGGCGGGCGCCCTGACCATTTTCGCGTACGCGACGGGACACGTGGAATTCTCGGCTTATCTCGGCATCCCGCATGTGAGGGAGGTGGGCGAACTGGTGGTGTTCCTGGGTGCGGTAGTGGGCGCGGGCCTGGGGTTTCTGTGGTTCAACGCCTATCCCGCCCAGGTGTTCATGGGCGATGTGGGAGCGCTCGCCCTCGGTGCGGCGCTGGGTACCGTTGCCGTGCTGGTGCGCCAGGAACTGGTGTTCTTTCTGATGGGCGGTGTGTTCGTGGTGGAAACGGTGTCGGTGATGCTGCAGGTTGCCTCGTTCAAGCTAACCGGCCGCCGCATCTTCCGCATGGCGCCGCTGCATCATCATTTCGAGCTCAAGGGTTGGCCGGAGCCCAAGGTGATCGTCCGGTTCTGGATCATACAGGTGATCCTCGTGCTGGTTGGACTTGCCACTTTGAAGATCCGCTAGAGGGCATTCATATGATGGACGTCAAACGTCAGATGGCAGTCGTAGCCGTGACCCTGGTGCTGATGTCGGTGGTGCTTTACGTAATCTGATGGTGGATGGCAGTTATAGTGGCGACGGCGTTGCAGACAATGGCTGAATACACCCCGCGAGCGCGTAAGCGTCTGGTGGTCGGCCTCGGCAAGACAGGCCTGTCCTGTGCCCGCTATCTGGTGCGGCAGGGTCTGCAGGTGGCCGTTACCGACACGCGGGCCAAGCCGCCCGCTCTGGCGGCGTTGCAGGATGAGTTGCCTGATGTCGCGCTGTTTCTCGGCGGCTTCAACCCCGCCGCCTTCGAAAACGCCGAGCAGATCGTCGTCAGTCCCGGTGTGTCCCTGAACGAGCCGCTGCTGCTGGATGCACGGCGCCGCGGCGTGGAGGTGGTCGGGGATATCGAGTTGTTTGCGCGGGCCGCCAAGGCGCCCATCGTTGCCGTCACCGGCTCCAACGGTAAGAGCACAGTTACTACGCTGGTCGGCGAAATGGCGCGTTGGGCCGGCAAGGACACCAGGATAGGCGGCAACCTGGGCACTCCGGCACTGGACCTGCTGGCCGACAGCGAGCCCGAATTGTATGTGCTGGAATTGTCCAGCTTCCAGTTGGAAGCCACCGTCAGTCTGCGGGCCCGGGCGGCAACCGTGCTCAACGTCAGCCCCGACCACCTCGATCGGTATACGAGCATGTCGGAGTACATGCACGCCAAACAGCAGATCTACAAGGGTGCCGAGGTCCAGGTGGTCAATGCCGACGACCCATTGGCGGCAGGACTGGCCGACCCCGGGCGACCCTGGGTCCGATTCACTCTTGGGGAACCGGCCGGCGAGGATTTCGGCGTGCGCCAACGCGATGGGGCGGACTGGCTGGTGCGCGGCGACCGCTGGTTGATCGCCACCGCAGAGCTCCGGCTGGTGGGACGGCACAATTTCGCCAATGCACTTGCCGCGCTGGCGCTGGGTGAAGCGGCAGGTCTGGACTTGGACCCCATGCTGGAGGTGCTGCGACAGTTTCCGGGGCTGCCCCATCGTACCCAGTTCATCGCCGAGCGCGACGATATCCGTTGGTACAACGATTCCAAGGGCACCAACCTGGGAGCCACCCTGGCGGCCATCGAAGGCATGCCGGGGCCCGTGGTACTCATCGCCGGCGGCGAGGGCAAAGGAGCGGATTTCGCACCGCTCAAGGACGTGCTGGCGGCCCGTGGCCGAGCGGTGGTGCTGATCGGAAAGGATGCCGGGCGGATCGAGGCCGCTGTGGCGGGAGCCGTTCCCTGCGTGCACGCCGCGGCCATGGACGAGGCGGTTGCCCGCGCCCGCGAGCTCGCCAAACCGGGAGACCACGTGCTGCTTTCGCCCGCGTGCGCGAGCTTCGACATGTTCAGCGGTTACGAAGAGCGCGGACGCGTCTTCGAGGATGCGGTGCGGAGGCTGCTGGCATGAATGCCGTCGCCGGCCAACAGGGTGGGGATCGGATCCTGGGCGGGCTGTGTCCCGCCGGGATGGATGGGCGCCTGGTGGGAGTTGTGCTGGCCCTGCTGGCGCTGGGCCTGGTCATGGTGACCTCCGCTTCCATGACCATTGCGGATCGCCATACGGGTGACCCGTTCTACTTCACGGTGCGCCAGGGCATCTACATGCTGGTGGGTGTGTCCCTGGCTCTGGCGATCATGCGGGTACGGCTGGTGTACTGGCAGCGGGCCAGTATGGTCGGACTGTTTCTCGCTCTGGCGCTGCTGCTGGTGGTGCTGGTTCCGGGCGTCGGGCGCAATATCAACGGCAGCACGCGCTGGATCGGTCTCGGTCCGATCAATCTCCAGGTTTCCGAGCCGGCCAAACTGCTGGTCATGATCTATCTCGCCGGCTACCTGGTGCGCCGTGGGGACGAGGTGCGCAGTCAGGCCAGCGGGTTCCTCAAGCCCCTCGCCGTCATCGGCGTTGCCTGCGTGCTGTTGCTGATGGAACCGGATTTCGGCACCGCAGTCGTGCTGTTGGCCACCGCTCTCGCCATGATGTTTCTGGGCGGGGTGCGCTGGTGGCAGTTCGCCCTGCTGGTGGGCGGGGCCCTGCTGGTGCTGACCGTGCTGGCTGTGTCCTCTCCGTACCGGCTGCAGCGGCTGACCACCTTTCTCAATCCCTGGGCGGATCCGTTCAGCAGCGGGTTTCAGCTCACCCAGTCGCTGATCGCTTTCGGCCGGGGGGGATGGTTCGGCGTCGGATTGGGCAACAGCATCCAGAAGTTGTTCTACCTCCCGGAGGCCCACACCGACTTTCTGATGGCCGTGCTGGCGGAGGAACTCGGGCTGGCCGGTGTGCTGTCGGTTATCGCCATGTACGCCTATCTGGTATGGAAAGCCTTCGCCATCGGTGCGGTGGCCGAACAGGTCGGGGACGCTTTCGGTGCCTACCTGTCTTACGGAATCGGCACCTGGCTGGGATTGCAGAGCGCCATCAACATGGGCGTCAACATGGGTCTGTTGCCCACCAAGGGGCTGACCCTGCCGCTGCTCAGTTATGGAGGCAGCAGCCTGATCACGACCTGCGTTGCCCTAGCGTTGCTGCTCAGGGTGGACTACGAGTCCCGGTGCAGCGTGCACAGTCTTCCCGGCGGGTCGGGTGGCAACCGTCGACGCGGGCCTAGTGCCCGACCCGGGAGGCGGCGATGAACGCGCCGCTGACCACCATCCTGATCATGGCCGGCGGCACCGGCGGCCATGTGTTCCCCGCGCTGGCGGTCGCCGAGCGCCTGCGGGCCGACGGCGTCTCCGTCGTCTGGCTGGGTACCCACCGGGGGCTGGAGGCCGACGTGGTGCCTCGGGCCGGCCTGCCTATCGAATGGATACGGGTAAGCGGCTTGCGCGGCAAGGGCCTGGGGCGTCGGCTGAGCGCGCCATTCATGTTGTTGTTGGCTCTGATCCAGGCGTTCGCGGTGCTGCTCAGGGTGCGTCCCCAGGCGGTGTTGGGCATGGGCGGCTTCGTCACCGGACCCGGTGGCGTGGCGGCGTGGGTCCTGCGCCGGCCGCTGTTGCTTCACGAACAGAATTCGGTGGCCGGCCTGACCAACCGTCTGTTGGTGCCCTTGGCCACTCGGCTGATGGAAGCGTTCCCGGGCGCTCTGCCGGCATCCCGTAAACCGGTGCTAACCGGCAATCCGGTGCGCGACGATATCGCGGCTCTGCCGGCTCCCGAAATGCGCTTCGCCGATCGCACGGGCGCACTTCGTCTGCTGGTGCTGGGGGGTAGCCTCGGTGCACGGGCGTTGAACGAAACGGTGCCCGCTGCGCTGCAGCAGCAGCCCCCCGAATCACGCCCTACAGTCTGGCACCAATGCGGACGCCTGCATGCGGATGCGGCCCGCGAGAGCTATCGGCAGGCCGGGGTCGAAGCCCGGGTCGAGCCGTTCATCACCGACATGGCCGAGGCGTACGGATGGGCGGACCTGGTGTTGTGCCGCGCCGGCGCATTGACTGTCGCCGAGCTGAGCGCCGCCGGGCTCGGTGCCATCCTGGTGCCCTATCCCTATGCGGTGGACGATCACCAGACCTCCAATGCCCGCTATCTGGCGGATGCCGCTGCAGCCGTGCTGGTGCCTCAGAACGAACTCACCGCTCAACGGCTGGCGACGCTGCTGGTCGAGCACGGCGAACGCGGTCATCTGCTCGCCATGGCACGCAACGCCCGTGGGCTGGCCAGGCCCGATGCTGCGCGGGAAGTCGCGGCGCTGTGTCTTGCGGCGGCACGGGAGGGCCGGTCATGAAGCGTTCGACCCCTGCTTCCAGCCCGGCCCTGCAGGCGCAGCCCGAAGCCATGCGCCGCATTCACCGCGTGCACTTCGTGGGTATCGGCGGAGCGGGCATGGGCGGCATCGCCGAGGTCATGCTCAATCTCGGCTATCAGGTGAGCGGCTCGGATCTGAAGGAAAACGCGGTGACCCGGCGGCTGACGGAGCTGGGCGCCAGCATCTCGATCGGCCACGCTCCGGAGCATGTGGCGGGCAGCGACGTGGTGGTGGTGTCTTCCGCCGTCACCACGGGTAATCCCGAGGTACAGGCGGCCCACGCCGGGCGCATTCCGGTGGTACCCCGCGCCGAGATGCTGGCCGAACTCATGCGTTTCCGTTACGGCATTGCCGTTGCCGGCACCCATGGCAAGACCACCACCACCAGCCTGGTGGCCAGCCTGCTCGCCGAGGGCAATCTGGATCCCACCTTTGTGATCGGGGGACGGCTGAACAGCGCGGCCAGCCATGCGCGTTTGGGGGCGGCGCGCTACCTGGTGGCGGAAGCGGACGAGAGCGACGCCTCGTTCCTGTATCTGCAGCCCATGATGGCGGTGGTGACCAACATCGACGCCGACCACCTGGCCACCTACGAAGGCGACTACCGGCGGCTGCGCCAGACGTTCGTGGAGTTTCTCCATCATCTGCCTTTCTACGGGTTAGCCGTACTGTGCCTGGACGATCCGGGTGTGCGGGAGATCCTGCCCCAGGTGACCCGGCCGGTGTGTCGCTACGGGCTGGAGTCGGGGGCGGACGTGCGGGCCACCGATCTGAGCCAGCAGGGGCTGCAGATGCATTTCAACGTGCACCGCTCCGATCGGGAAGCGCCGTTGCCGGTGACCCTGAATCTGCCCGGGCGGCACAACGTGCTCAATGCCCTGGCCGCCATTGCAGTGGCCAGCGAACTGGGCGTGTCCGATGCAGCGATCCAGCGCGGACTGGCCCAATTCGCCGGTATCGGGCGACGTTTCCAGGTCTACGGGGAACTGTGCAGCCCCAACGGCAACGTGCTGCTCATCGACGACTACGGACACCACCCCAACGAGATCGCCGCCACGCTGGCGGCGGCACGCAGTGGCTGGCCCGGCCGGCGCCTGGTGGTGGCGTTTCAGCCGCACCGCTACACCCGCACCCGGGATCTGTTCGAGGACTTCACGCAGGTACTTTCCGAGGCGGACGTACTGGTGGTGACCGAGGTCTACGCCGCCGGCGAGGCGCCGGTCAGCGGCGCGGACGGACGTTCGCTGTGTCGCGCCATACGGGCCCGGGGCCACGTCGATCCGGTGTTCGTGTCCAGCGCCGGCGACCTGGACGAGGCGCTGGCCGGCGTGTTGAACGAAGGCGACCTGCTGCTGACGTTGGGGGCCGGCGATATCGGCGGCGTACCGCCACGACTGGCGCAGCGGTGGGGCACGGCGCCCGGGAGGAAGCAGTGATGAATCGCACGGGGCGGGTTCGGTTGCATATGGGCTGTGGCGAGTCTCTCTACAGCCGCTGGCGGATATGCGCAAACGTCGGCGATGAATCGTCCACGGATAGGCGCGGCGATGCCGGCGAACGGCGCGGGCGCCGGCCGGCCCGACGGGCGCGCAAACCACGGTGCACGCACTGATGATGGCCGAGCGACTGACAGCGTTGCGGGGCGAGTTGCGGCTGAATGAGTCCATGGCAGCCCATACCAGTTGGCGGGTGGGTGGTCCGGCCCGGCGCTACTACCGTCCGGCCGACGCGGATGATCTGGCCGAGTTCCTGCGGGGTCTGCCGGCGGAAGAGCCGGTGTTTTGGGTCGGTCTGGGGAGCAACCTGTTGGTGCGCGACGGCGGCATCCCCGGCACGGTCATCGCCCCGTTCGGCGGGCTGGGCGCCATCGACGCCCTGGACGAAACGACCTTGCGGGTGGAGGCTGGCGTGGCGTGCGCAAAGGTCGCACGTCAGTGTGCCCGCCGCGGCCTGGTCGGGGGCGAATTCCTGGCAGGCATCCCCGGGACCATGGGCGGTGCGCTGGCCATGAACGCGGGCGCCTTCGGCGGTGAGACCTGGGAACGGGTGGTGGCGGTGGAGACGCTGGATCATCGCGGTACCCGTCATCGGCGCGAACCCGGCGAATATCGCATCGGTTATCGCAGCGTGCAGGGGCCCGGTGACGAATGGTTCATGGCGGCGCATCTGCGATTCGAGCGCGGCGATGTGCAATCCGCTCAGGAGCGCATCCGGGAGCTTCTGGATCGGCGCAATCGCACACAACCCACCCAGCAGGCCAGTTGCGGCTCGGTTTTTCGCAATCCGCCGGGCGATCACGCGGCGCGTCTGATAGAGGCTGCGGGCCTGAAAGGTACCTGTATCGGCGGGGCGTGCGTCTCCGAGAAACATGCCAATTTCATCGTCAATACCGGCGCCGCCAGTGCTGGGGACATCGAAGCCCTCATCGATCAGGTGCGGGATACCGTCGAGCGCGTGCATGGCGTCAGGCTGCAGCCCGAAGTGCGGATTGTCGGCGTGCCGATCGGGAGCCGTTCGCGATGACAGCGACGCCCAGAGCCCAGGTCAGCGATCCGGCGGTATTCGGCAAGGTGGCTGTGCTGATGGGCGGGCGTTCCGCCGAACGTGCGGTCTCCCTCAACAGCGGCGGCGCGGTGTTGAAGGCGCTGCTGGCCCAAGGGGTGGATGCCCACGGCGTGGATACGGACCGACCGGACCTGCTGGGAGATCTTGCGCGGGGCGGATTCGAGCGCGCATTCATCGCGCTCCATGGTCGCGGCGGCGAGGACGGCGTCATCCAGGGTGCACTGGAGGTTATCGGGCTGCCCTACACGGGCAGCGGGGTGCTGGGATCGGCCTTGAGCATGGACAAGGTGCGCAGCAAGCGTGTCTGGCAGGGCGCCGGCCTGCCTACACCGCCCTATGCAGTGCTGCGGGAAAGCTCGGACTTGAATGCGGCCAGGGATCTGGGGTTCCCGCTGATGATCAAGCCGGCCCGGGAAGGCTCCAGCATCGGCATGAGCAAGGTGGAGCAGGCGTCCGATCTGGAGGCGGCGTGGTTGGCCGCGGCAGGCTACGACCAGGAGGTGCTGGCCGAGCGCTGGATCACGGGGGGCGAATACACGGCGGCGTTGCTGGCCGGCGATGCACTTCCACTGATCCGCCTGGAGACACCGCGTTCGTTCTACGACTACGAGGCGAAGTATCAGGCCGACTCGACCCGCTACCTGTGTCCTTGCGGTTTGAGTGCCGAATCTGAAGGCCGTCTTCAGGCGCTGGCTGCCACCGCATTCGAGGCGCTAGGTGCCAGCGGGTGGGGGCGCGTGGATTTCATGGTGGACGGCGAGGATCGGCCCTGGTTGATCGAGGCGAACACCGTGCCGGGGATGACCGACCACAGTCTGGTGCCCATGGCGGCACGGGCCGCCGGCATCGATTTCGAGCAACTGGTCTGGCGAATTCTGGAAACCGCTGTGCGGGCGGACGAGATCCGTTGAGCGCGGAAATCTGACAATGGCGCGACCCAAGCACAAACGAGCCAAGCGGCGTAAGCCTTCGGTCCTGTCCCGAACCCTGTCGGGAATTCCGTGGCGTGCCGTGGGTCTGGTGGTGACGGCGGCGGTGCTGTTCGAGTCCGGATTCTGGATGGTGCACTGGCTGCGCAGTCCCCACACCCTGCCGCTGCGCACGGTGCGCATCGAAGGGGACTTGCGTCATTTGAGTGCCGCGCAGTTGCAGAAGGTGGTCGCGCCGGTGGCGACCGGGGGGTTCTTCAACGTCAATGTGGATGCGGTGAGGCAGGCAGCCCAGTCGCTGCCGTGGGTGGAAAGCGCGTCGGTGCGGCGCGTGTGGCCCGATACGCTGCAACTCAAAGTGGTGGAACAAAAGCCCATAGCTCGCTGGAACAAACATTCACTGATCAATACTCATGGCGCGGTGTTTACGCCGCCGGCCGATACGATACCGACCGATCTGCCGCAGCTGGAAGGACCCGCGGGCCTGGAGCCTGCGGTGCTGAAGCAGTATCGCACCATGGAGAACGCGTTGGCTCCGCTGGGGCTGACCATTGCGCAGGCAGTGGAAGACCAACGGCGGGCATGGGATCTGCGGCTCAGCGACGGGGTGGAGCTCAAGCTCGGTCGCGCCGATGCCTTGCCCCGTTTGATGCGCTTCGTGCGTATTTATCCCGCGGTACTGGCAGGCCATGTCTCGCGCCTGGTTTCCGTGGATATGCGCTACAGCAATGGCTTCGCGGTGCGCTGGGATCAGCAGGAGTCCGCGCTTGCCGTCCGTAAGGCAGAGGGCTGAATAGGCAATGGCGAAAAAATCCGAAAAGAACATGATCGTCGGCCTGGATATCGGAACCTCCAAGGTGGTGGCGATCGTCGGCGAGATCGCTCCCGAGGGCGGCACTGAGGTCATCGGGATAGGTTCCTATCCCTCCCGGGGTCTGAAGAAGGGCGTGGTGGTCAACATCGAGTCCACCGTGCAGTCGATCCAGCGCGCGGTTGAAGAGGCGGAGCTGATGGCCGGCTGCCAGATCCATTCGGTGTACGCCGGCATTGCCGGCAGCCATATCCGCAGCCTCAATTCCCACGGCATCGTCGCCATCCGGGACCGGGAAGTGACGCCAGGGGACGTGGAGCGGGTCATCGATGCCGCCCGGGCGGTGGCGATACCGGCCGATCAGAAGGTGCTCCACATTCTGCCCCAGGAATTCATCATCGACCGCCAGGAAGGCATACGCGAGCCGGTGGGGATGTCGGGTGTGCGCCTGGAGGCCAAGGTGCATCTGGTGACCGGGGCAGTGAGCGCGGCCCAGAACATCATCAAATGCGTACGGCGCTGCGGTCTGGAGGTGGACGACATCATCCTCGAACAGCTGGCGTCCAGTTATGCGGTACTCACCGAGGACGAGAAGGAGCTGGGTGTCTGCCTGGTGGACATCGGCGGGGGTACCACCGATATCGCCGTGTTCACGGAGGGTTCGATCCGTCATACGGCTGTGATCCCCATCGCCGGCGATCAGGTGACCAACGACATTGCGGTGGCGCTGCGTACGCCCACCCAGCATGCCGAGGAGATCAAGGTCAAGTACGCCTGCGCCCTGACGCAGTTGGCGAGCGCCGGCGAGACCATCGAAGTGCCCAGCGTCGGAGACCGCAAACCCCGGCGCCTGGCACGCCAGACCCTGGCCGAAGTCGTCGAGCCCCGGTATGAGGAACTTCTCACCCTGGTGCAGGCGGAACTGCGTCGCAGCGGTTTCGAGGACCTGATCGCCGCCGGCGTGGTGCTCACCGGCGGCAGTTCGAAGATGGAAGGCGTCGTGGATCTGGCGGAAGAGATTTTCCACATGCCGGTGCGTCTGGGCTCGCCCCAGTATGTGGCCGGCCTTGTGGATGTAGTGCGCAACCCGATCTATGCGACCGGCGTGGGTCTGCTGCTGTTCGGTCAGCAGAACCGCGGCAGCCGGGGGCTGGACATGCCGCTGGGTCGCGGTCTGCGCGGAGTGTGGGAAAGGATGAAGGGTTGGTTTCAGGGCAATTTTTGAGTTGGAGGAAGGGCTTTGGAGAGGCCGACGTACGGTGGTCGCGGGGCGCCGGATGCGCAACCGGGCCGGCGGGACGGAAGTCGATTTCGGGCCTTTTGACCGGTGGAAGTCAATTGAGGAGGCGCAAGCATGTTTGAGTTGATGGACGCATACAGCCAGAGTGCTGTGATCAAGGTAATCGGTGTCGGTGGCGGCGGCGGCAACGCGCTGCAGCATATGGTGCAGGCCAACATCGAAGGTGTGGATTTCATCTGCGCCAACACCGACGCTCAGGCGCTGCAGAATGTCAGCGCACGTACCACCCTGCAGCTGGGGTCCGGCATCACCAAGGGCCTGGGGGCCGGTGCCAACCCCGACATCGGCCGTCAGGCCGCCATGGAGGATCGCGACCGGATTCAAGAAGTTATCGAAGGGTCCGATATGCTCTTTATTACCGCGGGCATGGGCGGCGGTACGGGAACCGGCGCCGCGCCGGTGGTAGCCCAGGTGGCGAAGGAAATGGGCATATTGACCGTGGCGGTGGTCACCAAGCCGTTCCCCTTCGAGGGCGGCAAACGCATGCAGGTGGCGGCCAACGGGATCAAGGAACTGGGCCAGTACGTGGACTCGTTGATCACCATCCCCAACGAGAAGTTGTTGACGGTGTTGGGAAAGACGGTGAGTCTGCTGGAAGCGTTCAAGTCCGCGAACGATGTGCTGCTGGGCGCCGTACAGGGCATCGCCGAGCTCATCACCCGCCCCGGCCTGATCAATGTCGACTTCGCGGACGTGCGTACGGTGATGTCCGAAATGGGCATGGCCATGATGGGTTCCGGTTCCGCCAGTGGCGAGGACCGCGCCCGGGAAGCCGCCGAGGCGGCCGTGGCCAGTCCGCTGCTGGAAGATGTGAACCTGATGGGGGCGCGCGGCATCCTGGTGAACGTGACCGCCGGCATGGACATGTCCATCGGGGAGTTCGAGGAGGTGGGGAACACTGTCAAGGAATTCGCGTCCGAGAACGCGACCGTGGTGGTGGGAACCGTCATCGACCCCGAAATGCATGATGAACTGCGGGTCACGGTGGTGGCCACGGGTCTGGGCTCGGAGGTGAAGAAGGAGGAGCCGGCACCCGTGAAGCTGGTGGAGAAGAATGCCAGCGGCGAAGTGGACTACAACCAGCTCGACCGGCCCACGGTAATCCGCAAGCGGGCCAGCGGCGACCGCTATGCGCCGCCCGGCGGCTACGACGACGACATGGAATACCTGGACATTCCTGCGTTTTTGCGCCGCCAGGCGGACTGAAGGCGGAGCATGCTGCGGTGTCATCCTTGCGCCTCCACGATCCGGATGGCACCGCAGCCTTTGTTACCCCAGTTGGCATGCCGTTTGCTTAGATAATTTGTACCGTCTGATCAGCGGCTTGGGGTGAATGCATGCATTTGCGTGACTTTCCAGGGCGAATCGCGTGTGCTACCATGCCCGCGGCTTAATATTTCTGTAACGAACGCACCACATTTTCTTTAAGGGGCCCATGCCGATAATGATTCGTCAACGTACGCTGAAGAACATCATCCGAGCCACCGGCGTGGGCCTGCACACCGGCGAGAAAGTCTATCTCACCTTGCGTCCCGCCGCTGTGGATACCGGTATTGTGTTTCGGCGCGTCGACCTCGATCCACCCGTGGACATCAAAGCGGGTCCGGAATACGTCGGCGATACCCAGCTCTCCACCACGCTTGTCAAAGACGGCGTGCGGATATCCACCATCGAGCACCTGCTGTCGGCTTTTGCCGGGCTGGGTATCGATAATGCTTACGTGGACCTGAGCGCCCCGGAAGTGCCGATCATGGACGGTAGTGCCGGTCCTTTCGTGTTTCTGGTCCAGTCGGCGGGCATCGAAGAGCAGGGCGCCCCGAAACGATTCATCCGCATCACCAAGACGGTGCAGGTCAGCGATGGGGACAAGTGGGCGCGTTTCGAGCCTTTCGATGGATTCAAGGTCGGATTCAGCATCGATTTCGACCACCCCGTATTCCACAATCACAGCCAGCAGGCGGAAGTGGATTTCTCCACCACCTCCTTCGTGCGCGAGGTGAGCCGTGCGCGTACGTTCGGTTTCATGCGGGATATCGAGCAATTGCGGGAGCGGCGCCTGGGCCTGGGCGGAACCCTGGACAATGCCGTGGTCCTGGATGACTACCGCGTGCTGAACGAGGACGGACTGCGTTACGAGGACGAGTTCGTCAAGCACAAGATCCTGGATGCCATCGGGGATCTGTACCTGCTGGGACACAGCCTGATCGGAGCTTTTCGTGGCCACAAATCGGGCCATGCGCTGAACAACATGCTGCTGCGCAACCTGATGGCGGACCAGCAGGCCTGGGAGCAGGTCACCTTCGACGACGCCGCCAAGGCGCCCATTTCGTTCATTCAGCCGGTCACGACGGTTTCTTAGAGACCGCGGCCGGGGTCAGCGCTCGCTACGGGCTGCCAGTCGTCGCAGTGCCTCTTGTAGTCGGGGATGGTCGATGCCGTCGGCCGCCTTGCGCAGCAGGGTACGGTTCTGCTCGGACAGAGGCGGTTGTGGCGCCGCCCGGGTCGGGCGCGGTTCGGCGGGTGGAAGGACACGGATACGGATTGTGCGCGGGTTCACGGTTTCGTGTTGCGCCAAGTGTTTAAGTATCTGAGGGGAATAGTAGCGGAGCCTTGCCGCCCACACCGGGGAGTCGGTGGCCAGCACCACGGCGTCGGCGCTCAGGTCCGCCACTTCGCAATGGCCGTGCAGAGCCGAGGGGAGTTGTTCCTGGAGTAGCCGGGTCAGCCGCTGACGGCGCCGGGCCTGCTCCCACAGGCGGTTTGCACCGCTGCGCAGTATCTTGGCCAGCACCGTGGGCGATCCGTTGGGCATGTTACAAGTCCGACGCGAAAGAAGAACTTATGCACATCATACTCTTCACAAATTCCAGTGGAAGGCCGGGTAGCCTGAACCTGAGCCGTCCGCGCTTCTATCTTCCCTTCATGTTCTGTTGTCTCCTGCTCGCCGCCGGCTTGGTGTTCGGCGGCTACCTGCTGGGTCAGTGGCGCACCGACAGCGGCACCAACGTCGCCGAGAAAGACCTCAAGGCCATGGTGGCCGCCCAGCAGCACACAGTCGAGCAGGCCAAGCGCGCTGCCCAGGATCACCTGGACGCACTGGCTCTGCGGCTGGGGCAGATGCAGGCCCAGATGTTACGGCTCGACGCCCTTGGCGAGCAACTGACCAAGATGGCCAACCTGGACCAGGGTGAGTTCGATTTCAACGAACCCCCCGCCCAGGGCGGGCCCGAAGACGTGTCGGACCTCAAACCTACCGGCATGCCGGATTTCATCAAGAACCTGGATGAGCTTTCCGCGCAGCTCAAGAATCGCGAACAGCAGTTGACCGTGCTCGAATCGCTGCTGATGAACCGCAACCTTCACAAGCAGGTGCAGCCCGCCGGCTGGCCCGTGCACAAAGGGTGGATATCGTCATACTACGGCATGCGCACGGACCCGTTCGACGGCAAACGGGAATTCCATCCGGGTATCGACTTTGCCGGCAAGGAAGGCCAGAAAGTGATCGCCGTGGCATCGGGCGTGGTGACCTATGCCGGCCCTCGAGGCGGATACGGCAACATGGTGCAGCTCAACCACGGCAATGGCGTTTCCACCCGCTACGGTCACAACGAGAAAATCCTCGTCAAAGTGGGTCAGAAGGTGGAAAAGGGTCAGGTGATCGCCCTGATGGGCACCACCGGCCGCTCCACCGGGCCCCACTGTCATTTCGAAGTCCGCATTAACGGTCGCTCCGTCAATCCGCTCAAGTACATACGCGCGTCCCGCTGACGTCGCTTCGATTCCCGCCGGCGCTGGCCGGCCCCTCTTCGCCCGTGGTGCAAGGCTGCGCAGATACTGCCAGTTGGGTTATCATGGGCAATCTGCCAATAAACCCAATCCGCCGGCTAATCGATGGTTAATCAACTTCTGCGTAAGGTCTTCGGCAGCCGCAACGAGCGGCTGGTCAAGCGCATGTTCCGGGTGGTACAGCGAATCAACGAGCTGGAAGACTCGCTGGAATCGCTCTCGGACGAACAACTGCAAGCCCAGACCGAGGCGTTCCGCAAGCGCCTGGGCGACGGCGAGAGCCTGGACGATCTGCTGCCGGAGGCGTTCGCCACTGTCCGCGAGGCCGGCAAGCGGGTGCTCGGAATGCGTCACTTCGATGTCCAGTTGGTGGGCGGTATGGTGCTCCACGACGGCAAGATCGCCGAGATGCGCACCGGTGAAGGCAAGACCCTGGTCGCCACCCTGGCCGCGTATCTCAATGCCCTGCCCGGCAAGGGCGTGCACGTGGTCACCGTCAACGACTATCTGGCCAGTCGCGACGCAGCATGGATGGGCGAGCTCTACGGCTTTCTCGGCCTGAAGACCGGCGTGATCGTTGCCGGTATGGACTCGGACGCCAAGCGCGAAGCCTACAACTCGGATATCACCTACGGCACCAACAACGAATTCGGCTTCGATTATCTGCGCGACAACATGGCGTTCAGCATCGAAGAGAAGGTACAGCGCGATCTCAACTACGCCATCGTCGACGAAGTGGACTCCATCCTCATCGACGAAGCCCGCACTCCGCTTATCATCTCCGGTCCCACGGACGACAACAGCGAGCTGTACACCCGCATCGACAAGCTGATTCCCACCTTGACCCGTCAGGAGAAGGAAGAGGAAGAGGGGGTCGAGAGCACCGGCGACTACTGGGTCGACGAAAAGCAGAAGCAGGTCTATCTGACGGAAAAGGGCCACCAGCATGTGGAGGAACTGCTGAGTCGGGCGGGCCTGCTCAAGGAAGGCGAGAGTCTGTACGACGCCGCCAACCTCAGCCTCATGCATCACACCAATGCCGCGCTGCGGGCCCACGCGCTGTTCCAGCGCGACGTGGACTATATCGTGCAGGGCAACGAGGTGATCATCGTCGACGAATTCACCGGCCGCACCATGCCGGGGCGGCGCTGGTCCGAAGGTCTGCATCAGGCAGTGGAAGCCAAGGAAGGGGTGGCCATCCAGAACGAGAACCAGACCCTGGCGTCCATCACCTTCCAGAACTATTTCCGCCTGTACGAAAAGCTCGCCGGTATGACGGGAACGGCCGACACCGAAGCCTACGAATTCCAGCAGATCTACGGACTGGAAGTGGTGGTGATTCCCACTCACCGGCCGATGGTCCGCAAGGACATGGGCGACCTGGTGTTCCTGACCCAGAAGGAAAAGTTCGATGCCATCATGGAGGACATCGAGGACTGCCGTAAACGGGGTCAGCCGGTGCTGGTCGGCACCGCCTCCATCGAAGCATCCGAGTACCTGTCGAACCTTCTCGACAAGAACAAGATCGCCCACCAGGTACTGAACGCTAAACACCACGAGCAGGAGGCGCAGGTGATCGCCCAGGCGGGCCGGCCCGGGACGGTGACCATCGCGACCAACATGGCCGGCCGCGGTACGGATATCGTGCTGGGCGGGAGTCTGAAGGACGAAATCGAGAGGATGAGCGACGACACTGACGAGCGCGCGGTATCCCAGGTTCGGGAGCAGTGGCAGGAACGCCACAACACCGTGCTGGAGGCGGGAGGCCTGCACATCGTCGGTACCGAACGCCACGAGTCCCGCCGCATCGACAATCAGCTCCGCGGACGCTCCGGCCGTCAGGGTGATCCCGGTTCCACCCGTTTCTATCTGTCCCTGGAAGACAACCTGATGCGTATCTTCGCATCGGACCGCGTTTCCAACCTGATGCAGAAGCTGGGGATGAAGGAAGGCGAAGCCATTGAGCACCCCTGGGTGACCAAGGCGATCGAAAACGCCCAGCGCAAAGTGGAAGCCCACAACTTCGATATTCGCAAGAACCTGCTCGAATACGACGACGTCGCCAACGACCAGCGCAAGGTGGTCTACGAGCAGCGCGCGGAGCTGATGGCGACCGAAGACATATCGGACACCGTCAATACCATCCGTCGCGACGTGATCGACGGAGTAATCAGCACCTATCTGCCGCCCGGCAGCCTGGACGAGCAGTGGGATATTCCCGGCCTTGAAGAAGCCCTGGACAGGGAGTTCGCGATGTCGCTGGACATCAGCGGCTGGCTGGAGTCAGACCACTCTCTGCATGAGGAGACGCTGCGCGAGCGCATTCTCGAAGCGGCCGAGAAGAGCTACGCCGAGAAGGAACAGCAGGCCGGCGTCGAGGTGATGCGTCATTTCGAGAAGGCCATCATGCTGCAGGTGCTGGATACCGCCTGGAAAGAGCATCTGGCGAGCATGGACTACCTGCGCCAGGGCATCCATCTGCGCGGCTTCGCGCAGCAGGATCCCAAGCAGGCGTACAAGCGCGAGGCCTTCGAGATGTTCTCGGATATGCTGGAGCGCATCAAGCACGAAGTCATCGGTGTACTCTCCAAAGTCCAGGTGCGGGCCGAAGAGGATGTGGAGGCGGTGGAGGAGCAGCGTCGCAGTCGCGCCCCCATGCAATTCCAGCACGCCGAAGCCAATGCACTCGGCCAGCCGGAAGAAGCGCCCGGGCAGGGCGAAGGCGAGGGCGAGACCCACACACCGTTCGTGCGCGAGGGGCGCAAGATCGGTCGCAACGAACTCTGCCCATGTGGTTCCGGAAAGAAGTACAAGCACTGCCACGGCAAATTGTCCTGACGGCTGGGGACGCAGAGCACCCGGCGGGCAGAGCCCTGACTGACGAGGGACGCGGTGGCGGTCGGATTGCACAACCTGCCTGAATTGTTGCCGGTTGCGGGGCTGCGCCTCGGAACGGCCCGCGCTGGCATCAAGTATCCCGATCGTCGGGATCTGGTGCTGATCGAGCTTGGCACCGGCACTTCCTGCGCGGCCGTATTCACCTGCAACGCTTTCTGCGCAGCTCCCGTTCAGGTGGCCCGCGAACACCTGCATGGCGGCGCTCCCCGCTACCTGTTGATCAACACCGGCAACGCCAACGCCGGCACCGGGGAGCCCGGGCTGCGGGATGCGCGCGCCTGCTGTGCCGCGGTGGCCGGCATCGCCGATTGCGGTCCCCATGAGGTGCTGCCGTTTTCCACCGGGGTCATCGGCGAGCCCCTGCCCATTGCCGCCATCGAAGCCGGTCTGCCTGCCGCATGGGAGGCGCTGGACGCAGGCGGTTGGGCCGACGCGGCCCACGGCATCATGACCACCGACACGGTTCCCAAGGGCATTTCCCGGCAAGTGGAAATCGACGGCCAGTCGGTCACCGTAACCGGTATCGCCAAAGGGGCGGGCATGATCCGTCCCGACATGGCTACCATGCTGGCGTTCATCGGCACCGATGCGGGGGTGGCTCCCGACCTGTTGCAGCGTTGCCTGCAGCGGGCCGTGCAGCGTTCGTTCAACCGGGTAACGGTGGACGGCGACACCTCAACCAACGATGCGTGCGTGCTGATGGCGACGGGGCGCGCGCCGCTGGCGCCCATAGACAGCGAGGGGCAGGCGTTCGAAACGCTTTGCGAGGCCGTGGCAGGGGTGTGCGAACATCTGGCTCAGGCTTTGATCAGGGACGGGGAAGGCGCCACCAAGTTCGTCACGGTGGAAGTCGCGGGTGGGCGAGACGCCGACGAATGTCTGGCCGTGGCCTACACCGTCGCTCACTCGCCGCTGGTGAAGACCGCGCTGTTTGCCAGTGACCCCAACTGGGGTCGCATTCTCGCCGCCGTGGGACGGGCCGGGGTCCGCGGCCTGGCTCTGGAGCGGGTGACCATCCATTTGGGTGACGTATGCATCGTTCGCGATGGCGGCCGCGCGGCGGAATACACCGAAGCGCTCGGACAGGCGGTCATGGCGCGCGAGGAGATTGCCGTGCTGATCGATCTCGGCCGGGGCGCTGCCCGGGAGCGGGTCTGGACCTGCGATTTTTCCTATGATTACGTGCGCATCAATGCGGAGTACCGCACGTAATTTCGTGCCAGCGGTTTGCCATGGATACCCCGCTCGATCGGAGCGGTGGGTGGCGCTGCGACATTTCCCATCGAGCCTTGTCGGTCGCGGCGTGAATGCCAGCCGAACACTGCTATGACTTCCCGTCGTTCTCCCTCGCCTGTTGAACCCGTCCATGTGGCGGTTGCCGCCATCGTCAACGAGCGGGCCGAAGTGCTCGTCGCCCGTCGGCCGCAGCACGCGCACCAGGGCGGTTTGTGGGAGTTCCCGGGGGGCAAGGTGGAGCCCGGCGAGACCGCGGAGCAGGCTCTGGCCCGGGAAATCGATGAAGAACTGGGAGTGCAGGTGACCGCGGCACGGCCGTTGATACGCATCGAGCACCGCTATCCGGACAAGGTCGTGTGTCTGCATGTATGGCGGGTGGATCGATGGCAGGGGCATCCCACCGGCCGCGAGGGACAGCCCCTGCGGTGGGTCGCGGCACAGGCTCTGGAGCCGGCGCAGTTTCCGGCGGCAAACCGCGCCATCATCCGGGCCTTGCAACTGCCCGATCGCTACCTGATCACCCCGGAGCCGACTGCAGACGTGGCGGCCTTCCTTGGTGCCCTTGCCGGGGCGCTGGCACGGGGTGTGCGCCTCGTCCGGCTGCGGGTGAAGTCCTGTCCGAAGGCTGATCTGGAAGCCTTGGTCGCGCAGTCGGTGAGCCTGTGCCGGGACCAGGGTGCCCGCCTGCTGGTCAACGGTAGCGCCGACTTCGCACTCGCCAGTGGTGCCGACGGCGTGCATCTGGACAGCGTCTCGCTCATGGCACTGTCCGAACGGCCGCTGGGTCCGAATCAATGGGTAGCCGCCTCCTGCCACGACGCCCGCGAAGTCGAGCACGCCGGTGCCATCGGACTCGACTTCGTGGTGGTTTCGCCGGTGGCTGCCACGGGTTCTCATCCGCAGGCCCGCCCCATAGGCTGGGACGGTCTGGCAGCCCTGACAGCGGTGGCTACGTTACCGGTCTATGCCCTGGGTGGCATGGGTCCGGCGGACCTGCCGGAGGCCCAACGCCGTGGGGCACAGGGTATTGCCGCGATTCGAGGGCTCTGGGAGCAGGGCGATGGGCGGACGGTCTAGGTATGTACTCTGGGGTGCGGGACTGGCACTGGCCGTGCTGGTAGCGAGTGCCCTGTGGCTGGGCCGTGGGACACTTGGTCCGACTACCTCAGCGCCGGCCAAGACGTTGACCGTGGAACCCGCCGGGTGCAATCCCGCTGTCGACGCCTGCACCGCTAGGGCCGACGATATGATCCTGCATGTGCGCCTGGGGCCGCCGGTGGTGGTCCTGAAGTCCTTTCCCGTGACCGTGCGCTTGCATCCATCGTCCAGCTTCTCTGTGCGACAGGTGCTGGTGCAGTTCACCATGAAAGGCATGGATATGGGCTTGAACCGCTACCGACTGGTGTCCGACGGGGACGGGCGCTGGACCGGCACCGCCATGCTACCGGTATGCACCACCGGCAGGACCGATTGGCTGGCCACGGTCGTGCTGAGCGGTCCGGGCGGCGAGCGCCGGGCGCAGTTCGCCTTCTCGGCCGCCTTGCACTGACCGGTACGGGTCAGTCGTCCCGTTCCTGCGGCGGCTGGCCGGGTTCGCCGGGTATCCGGTGTTCCTCTTCGAACCAGGCACCCAGGTCGATGAGTCGGCACCGCTCGCTGCAGAACGGGCGCCACGTGTTGGCAGGCGTCCATTCCACGGGTTGGCCGCAGGTGGGGCAGCTGACGATGGTGGGGGAGTTGCCTTTACTCATCAGGCGTCGTACAGCAGTGTTTGGTGAATTGATGGACCGCCAGCGGGTGGCATAGAGCGCGAAGAGCACTTACACGCGACACCCATGCCTTGTGCCAAGTGTTGAGTGTGGCATGGTGAAGATTGTAGAGCGTCCTCAAAAATTCTGTTGCGGACGAGCCTTAGATAACGCAGCAGGCCATTTCGAAGTCCACATCCTCCGGCGTCTGCGCCGCCCGTTCATCCAGGGAACCCATCTCCATGAAGCGGACCGTGAAACGGTGCCGGCCGCCGCTGATTTCCGCGAAATACGAGGCGTTGGACGGAACCGCCACCCGCACCAGCTGACAGGGCGTGTTGGCATCCAGCGTCTTCTGGAAGAACCCGGCTTGCGCGTGCTCCGGACGCATCCGACTGCTGTCGCGGGTCAGATTGAGCACCAACTGCACGGACTGGGCGATGGGATCGAAGTTCTGCAGCCAGGCCGCGACGTCCCGCATGCGTTCCTCCGGGGGCTTCTGCAACCAGAAATGATAGGCCGGCATGTCGAAGTCGCAAGTGCCGCCGGGAATGGCGCTGCGCTGCAAGAGGCTGGAAAGGAACTCGTTCTGGGCAAGTTCGCGCCCCGCCTGGCCATTCATGCCGTGCAGCCGGTCGATCAGCTCCTCGAGCTCGTCCAGGATCTGGCCAAGGCGCGCACGGTCCACGTCCGGGTTTCTTTCCAGCCGGGCCAGATTGCCGGTGTGCCGTTCCAGTTCCTTCATAACCTCGGTTTTCAGGTCACCCCTACCGAAAATATGAAGGATTTCCAACAGGCTGGACAGAGCCGCCCGGCTGTCCCAGGGGTTGGGGCCGGCCAGGTGGTGCCGTGTCTGACGGAACAGGAATTCGAGCCGCAGGAAAGTGCGGACCCGCTCGTTCAACGGCTGTTCGTAGAAAATCTTGGTGGACACAGACGACGCCATACGGGGTCGGTACGGGATGAGGGACCATTCTCACCCACGGCGCGCGCACTGGCAAATGTCGCCAACTGGCGACTATCGGAGGGTTTTTCAGCCCCGGGCCCCGGCCATGGCGCGGTAGCGGTGGTCCAGATCCACCACCTGCTGGCGCAGGGCGTCCAGGTCGGTGTCGTTGGAGATCACGTCGTCCGCCTGGGCCAGACGTTCACTGCGTCCCAACTGGGCCGCCAGAATGGCGTCGATCTGCTCCCGGTCGAGACCGTCGCGGGCGGCAACCCGTGCGTATTGCGTTTCCAACGGAGTATCGACGACCAGCACCCGGTCCACCAGATCGCCCTGTCCCGTTTCCAGCAACAAGGGAATGACCAGTACGCAGTAGAGACCGCGAGCCCGCTCGGCGCGTTCCTCCATGACTGTCCGAATCCGAGGATGCAGGATGGCCTCCAGGCGCTTGCGGGCCTGCGGGTCCTTGAACACATGGGCGCGCAGACGGGGCCTGTCCAGCTGTCCCTCACGGTCCAGGTATTGCTGGCCGAAGGCGGCGGCAATCTCCGCCAACACCGGACTTCCGGGTGCCACCACCTCGCGGGCGACGGCGTCGGCATCGATGACTTCGATCCCAAGGGATGAAAAGCAGTCCGCTACGGCGCTCTTGCCCGAGCCGATGCCGCCTGTGAGTCCGATCCTGAGCATGGTGCGTACCATAGGGGCTCGAAGGCGCGGAGGGAAGGTCTATTCGGAGAGGCGCGCCGGGATTCTAGAGCTGAGCCCAGTGCAGGTAGGCCTGAGTCAGATCGTGGCCCCACAGCAGGGCGATCCAGCCGGCGGCCGCCAGATAGGGGCCGAAGGGAATGGGAATCTGGCGGTTGCGACCCAGGAAGGTGATCATGCCGATGCCCACCACGGCACCCACCAGGGAGGACAACAAAATGATGACTGGCAGCTGCTGCCAGCCCATCCATGCACCCAGCAATGCCAGCAGCTTGAAATCGCCGTAGCCCATGCCTTCCTTGCCGGTGACCAGCTTGAACAGCTGATAGACCGCCCACAGGGCGAGATAGCCGGCCAGCGCCCCGATGATGGCAGCAGGACTATCCACGAACACGCCCCACAGGCTCAACAGCAGTCCCAGCCAGAGCCACGGCAGGGTAATGGCGTCCGGCAGCAACTGGTGGTCGATGTCGATGGCGCTCAAGGGAATCAACGCCCAGGTGAGCAACAGCGCAGCGCCGGCCTGCCATCCGAATCCGAAGTGCCAGGCGACCGTCGCCGACAGGGCACCGGTCAGCAGCTCCACGACGGGATAGCGGGGCGAAATGCGGGCGCTGCATTCGGAACAGCGTCCGCGCAGCAGCAGGTAACTGACCACCGGAATGTTCTCCCAGGCCCGGATGCGGTGGCCGCAGTGAGGACAGCGGGAGGCCGGGGTGACCAGGTTGAGGGGCTCGGGCGCGGGTGTGTCCGAAGGTGCTTCCAGGAGCTCGCGGCATTGCTCCCGCCATTCCCGGTCAAGCATAAGGGGTACGCGATGGATGACCACGTTCAGGAAGCTGCCCACGATCAGGCCCAGAACCGCGCATACGACGATGAAAACGGGCGGGCTCGCCTGCAGGAGCTGAAGAAGGTCCATGGACTGGGGTGCTCGGTGTCCGCGGGCGCCGCCGGCACCCGCGGACGCGGGTTATACGACGGAACCCATTTTGAAGATCGGCAGGTACATGGCGATGACCAGGCCGCCCACCAGCACGCCCAGCACAGCCATGATTAGCGGTTCCAGCAGGCTGCTGAGGCCGTCCACGGCGTCGTCCACTTCCTGCTCGTAGAAGTCGGCCACCTTGCCCAGCATGCTGTCCAGGGCACCGGACTCTTCGCCGATGGCCACCATCTGGACCACCATGTTGGGAAACAGCCCGGTCTGCGTCATGGACAGCTGCAGCTGCTGGCCGGTGGACACGTCGTCCCGCATTTTCATGACCGCGTCGTGGTAGACGATGTTGCCGGTGGCGCCGGCCACCGATTCCATGGCCTCCACCAGGGGTACGCCGGCCGCGAACATGGTGGACAGGGTGCGGGCGAAGCGGGCAATGGCCGCCTTGTTGACGATGGCGCCGACGACAGGCACTTTGAGCGTGGTGCGATCAAGGCCCCGATTGAAAGCCGGCGAGCGCTTCTTCGCCTGTATCAGGCCCCATCCGGTCGCAATCAGCGCGGCAAGTATGATCCACCACCACTCGCGTACGAAGTGCGACAGATTTACAACCATTTGGGTGAATGCAGGCAAGTTCGCACCGAAGCTGTCGAACAGCGACTGGAACTCCGGGACAACGAAAATCAGCAGGATGGCCGATACGATGAACGCGACGACGACCACCGCCGCGGGATAGAACAAGGCCTTCTTGATCTTGCTCTTGATGGCTTCGGTCTTTTCCTTGTAGGTGGCGATCTTATCCAGCAGGGTTTCCAGAATACCGGCGTGTTCGCCCGCCTCCACCAGGTTGCAGACCAACTCGTCGAAATACAGCGGATGCTTGCCGAGCGCGGGTGCGAGCGCGGTACCGCTTTCCACGTCCGACTTGATATTGAGAACCAGGTCACGCATGGAAGGGTTCTCGTGACCGCGGCCGATAATTTCGAATGACTGCACCAACGGTACGCCGGCGGCCAGCATGGTTGCCAGCTGACGGGTGAAGATGGCAATGTCCTTGGCGGTGATCCTCTTCTTATTGGCGCTCGAGAACAGTTGGGATTTCTTGCGCACCTTGAGGGGATTGATCCCCTGGCGACGCAAGTCCGCCTTGATCATGTTGGGGCTGGGCCCGCGACTCTCGCCCTTGACCCGGCTGCCGCGCTTGTCGGTGCCTTCCCAACTGAACAGGTCCTGCTTTAGCGCCTTCTCGGCCATGGTGCTATTCCTTGGTAACCCGGTTGATCTCTTCTAGGCTGGTGATGCCCTGCCTGACCTTGTTGAGTCCCGATTCACGCAGGTCGGCGACCCCTTCTTTGGCCGCCTGATCCGCCAACTGGATGGCATTGCCGCCTGCCATGATGATGCGCCCCATTTCTTCGGAGACGGGCATGACCTGGTAGATACCCACTCGGCCCTTGTAGCCCGCGGTACAGTGGTCGCAGCCCACAGGGCCGTATACCTTGAGGCTGGCCACTTCCTCCGGTTTGAATCCTTCCTCCACCAAGGCGGGCTCCGGAATGTCCACCACCGTCTTGCAGTGGTTGCACAGGCGTCGGGCAAGTCGTTGGGCGATGATGAGATTGACTGCGGTGGCGATGTTGTAGGGCGGTACGCCCATATTGGCCAACCGGCTCAGGGTCTGGGGTGCATCGTTGGTATGCAGGGTGGACAGCACCATGTGGCCGGTCTGGGCCGCCTTGATGGCGATCTCGGCAGTCTCCAGGTCTCGAATCTCACCGACCATGATCACATCAGGATCCTGGCGAAGAAAGGCGCGCAGGGCCGACGCGAAGGTGAGGCCGGCTCTAGGATTTACGTTGACCTGGTTGATGCCGCCGAGGTTGATTTCCACCGGGTCTTCGCAGGTGGAAATGTTGCGATCCGGGGTGTTCAGAATATTGAGGCCGGTGTACAGCGACACCGTCTTACCGCTGCCGGTGGGGCCGGTGACCAGTACCATGCCGTAGGGCTTGTTGAGCGCGCTCATGAACAGATCTTTCTGTTTGTCTTCGTACCCCAGGGCATCGATTCCCAGCTTGGCGCTGCTGGGATCCAGGATACGCAGCACGATCTTCTCGCCGAACAGCGTAGGGCAGGTGTTGACACGAAAATCGATGGCGCGGTTCTTGGACAGGTGCATCTTGATGCGCCCGTCCTGGGGTACCCGGCGCTCGGCGATGTCCATGCGGCTCATGACCTTGAGCCGTGCGGTGATGCGGTTGGCCAGGGCCAGGGGCGGTGAGGCCACTTCGTGGAGCACGCCGTCCTGGCGGAAGCGCACCCGAAAGCTCTTCTCATAGGGCTCGATGTGGATGTCGGACGCGCCCTTGTTGATAGCGTCCACCAGGATCTTGTTGACGAACCGAACCACCGGGGTGTCGTCGACGTCGGACTCGGTAACGTCCGCCCCACCGTTCTCCTCTTCTCCTGCACTGATGTCCAGGTTGTCGAGGTCCGCATCCAGCATGTCCGACATGCTGGTGTCGACGGCGTCCAGGGCCTTTTCGATGATCTTTGTAAGCTTGTCGTCCTCCACCAGCACGGTTTCGGTGGCCACACCGGTGTGGAATTTGATCTCGTCCAACCCCTGCAAATTGGTGGGGTCGGACACTGCCACAAACAGCCGGGTACCCCGTTTGAACAGGGGCAGGGCATGGTGGTGGCGGATCAGCTTCTCGTCCACCATCTTCACCGGCGCCATGTCGATGTCCATGACGTCCAGGTCGAACAGCGGAACCCCGAATTCCTGGGAAGCGGCACCGGCGATCTGAGCGCTCCGCGCCAGCTTGTTTTCCACCAGGTAGCTGACTAGCGGCTGGCGCTTCTTGACGGCCTTCTCCTGGGCTTCCAGGGCGTCGGTTTCGGCCAGCAGGCCGTCCACAACCAGCCGCCTGGCCAGGCCGTTCAGTTGCATGCGTGGGTTTATGGTCGCCATGGTGCGGAATTAGTACCCTAGATTGGCGGTTGAATACTGTGACCTATTTCATTCTGCTCAAGATAGCCTGCTGGACCGAGGTGTCGGCGGATCTCCGTCGCCGATACGAACCGGCCCCTGACTACATATAGAATCGACCATTGGACCAACAACTTTACCCTGCTACTTGGGGATTGATGTCGCTACGGCGCTGGTTGCGAGCAACGTGGCTAGCCAGGACACGAGAAGCAGTGAATAATTTTTAATTTATTGATTTTATAACATTATACGGTTTTTCTTTGTCAGTCCACCCAGTGTGCGGCAGGAGGATGTCGGCGCGCTGCTCAGTTGTTGGGACCGTATTTCTCGGAACCCGAATCGGCGGGGCTGGCGGACAAGATGCCGTATTGGCAGTTTCACGCAGTATATAGACACTTCGGGGACTGGCTTCGAGACGAAGCCCAAATCGGCACAACTTGTGCTTCTCGTTACTAACGAGCGGTTCTGTCAATGTTTTGGCTGTTGTGTGCCTAGTCGCTTTCGTCTATCGGAGGGGCAAAAGGTTCTGCATGCAACCGTTCTATGATGCTGCTTATGTTTCGGTCTGAGTGAGCGCGATATTAGTCGATAACTTGCTGTAAAATATAGTTAATTCAATAATCATTTCGGCGGGTCGGGACGTGCTGGGAATATGGGCGCTAGGTTTATTGTCCACAAGCGGCTTGGAGCGATCCAGTCACCTGGGAACACAGGGCTAGACGACCGTCTAGTCCGATTAGTTCAATGGCGTTAGGTCTGAGTCGGAAGCTCATAACAGTAGGCTCTCTATCCCCCCGGGCCTCTTCTCTGGATTCTGTCGGTGTTCCATGGCCCCCTTGATGAACCATCTGCGTCATCGCTTACGCGTTCGGAGTGAATGGCGTCCGGGCTCGATTGCCACAGGCACATTTGCCATGACAGCCGGCATGGGCCTTCGCACCATCGGTCAGGTTGGTGTCTTTCTTCTTGTAGCTCGGATGCTCGGCGTACAGGCCTACGGGGCCTACGCGGCGGTGCTCGCAATCGCCGGTGCACTGGGTGGTTTCGGCGGCTTCGGCACGCACATGCTCATGCAGCGAGATTTGGCACGCGGCCGCTCCGCATTTGCCAGGGTCTGGGGGCGCACCTTAGCCATCGTTGCCCTCAGTACGCCCATCTTGCTGGGGCTCTATTTGCTCCTGGCCTGGGCTGTTCTGCCGGCCAGGATATCCTGGGTCGTGGTGCTTTCTATAGGAATCGCCGAAATACTATTCGCGCCAATCGTGCTGGGGGCCATCAACGCCTATCAAGGCCATGATCGTATCGGGCGTGCCGCCCGACTTGTGCTCGTCCCGGTTATCCCAAGACTGGTCGCTGCCGTGCTGCTGTTCGGGATAGCTGCATCGCTACCCACCGACACACGCCTCGTGGCCTGGTCGGTCATGTATGTGCTGGCGGCTTTATGTGCCGCTGCGTACGCGCTATTCCGTGTCCGTCGTGATCTCGGGTTCCCCTCCATGCCCGATGTGAGAGAGTTGTACACCTGCGCGCGCGAAGGCGGGGCGTTTGCGTTCGGTGGTGCCGCTCTGAAGCTCTATGCAGATCTCGACAAGACTCTGGTTGCCCGGCTCGCAACGTTGGAAGCGGCAGGAACCTATTCGGCGGGCTATCGCGTGGTCGACATGGCCACCATACCCATGACCGCAATGTTGGCGGCTACTATGCCGAAGGTCTTCCGGGCGGGTGAGAACGGCCTAGGCAGCGCTCTTCGATACGGTTGGCAAATCCTACCGGTTTTGGCGCTCTACGCAGTACTGATCGGGGGCCTCCTGTTCTGGGCTGCTCCCTTGCTGCCGATAGTCCTTGGTGAGGGCTTTCGGCCTGCCGTTACCGCTCTCCACTGGCTCTGCTGGCTTCCTCTAATAAGCCTGCCGAGATTGCTGCTGCAATCGCTGTTGATTGGTGCCGACAAGCAACGGACAGTTACGTTGGTCCTGAGCGTCGGCGTGCTGTTGAACGTACTTCTCAATGTTGGGTTTATTCTATTGTTGGGTTGGCGTGGTGCGGTTATTTCAACATACTTCGCTGAGGTAACAATGTCTCTTGGATTATTCTTACTTCTGCAACGATATCGGTACCACGGCGGGGTTTGCAATGATCATCGGGATTGATGCGGTCCCGCTTTCCGGTCGTATCACCGGAATTGGTCGCTATCTGCTGGAAATATGCAAAAAATTGGATGGTCAGTTGCCCCGAGCGCAGTTTCTGCTCTACAGTCCGATGCCGCTAGGCATCAGCCTGCCGTCAGAGCGTTGGAGGGTCCGGGTCGGGGGGGCGTCATTGGCGCGCTCTGTTTCTACATATGGTTGGCTAAAAGTCCACGTGCGGCGGAAGGCCGAGGGGGACGGTGTTCAGGTGTTCTGGGCACCACGCACAATTCTTCCGGCCCGTTCACGGCTTTTTCGTACCGTGAGCACCGTCCATGATCTGAATTACAAGCTGTTCCCTCAATCGATGCCGCCAATTACCCGAGTGGCTCATCGGCTGTGGTTTGAAGGCGATGTGAGGCGTGCTGATGCTGTTGTGGCGAACTCTACTGCGACCGCAGATCGCCTGATGGCGCAACTACGGATCGCGGCCACTGCAGTGGCGCGGCCGGGCGTTTCCGATTCCCTCCGGTCACCTCCCCGGGAATATGTTGTCAAACGCCTCACCGAATTGGGCGTTAGGGACCCGTATTTCCTGACTGTCGGAACGGTAGAGCCCCGCAAGAACCTGCCTGCGCTGCTACGAGCCTTTGTCAGCCTCAGGGCTCAGGGTCAATTGACTAGCTACCACCTACTCATTGTAGGCAGCCGCGGCTGGAGTGACCGGCGGTTACGGCGCCATATCAAGAGTGCCGAGATGGCGGGTGTGCATTGGACGGGGTACGTGCCAGATACGGATCTCGCGGTATTGTATGCCGGTGCTGCGGCTTTCGTGTGTCCCTCGCTGTACGAAGGTTTCGGGATACCGGTGCTTGAGGCGCGAGCATGCGGAACCCGTATATTGGCGAGCAACCTTCCCGAAATCCGTGAGGCCGGCGGTCCGCAAGGACATTACGTGTCTCCAACAGTAGAGGGGCTTCGCGACGGCTTACGGCAAATACTGGGGCAGCCAGCCGCTCAGAAACCTGTTACGGCAACTTGGGCGGAGGCAGCAGAAACCCTTGCGGAGCAGATCGAAAGGCTCGCCGAACCACGGAGTAAGTCGGAGCGAAGGCCCTGTCCGGGGCAAGTCCAACGTTGACTATCCGGAGTTGCGTGGCTGGACATGCGCTCTATGTCAACTGCCGGCGGGATGCTCGTCGCCGGTTTGCGCCTTCGCAAAGAGACTCTTCCGCTCTGCCATATTCGGCTGCTGGGCTAATCACGCCAGCCATGTAGACGACGAGAGGACCGGACATGGTGCCCAGCGTCGCAACGGTGCAATGGAGTAGGCTATTCATGGTCGCGGTCCTAGAGACGCACGCACTACTGCGTGCTTGCGAATTTAGCGGCCAAGACGTTTCGATAAACGTCAACGTAGTGGCGAACCATGGATTCTAAGCTGAAGTGGTGCTCGACTCGCTTCCGAGCATTGTCACCCATGCGCTGTCGTAACAAATGGTCGGTCTGGAGTCGGCGCGCAGCCGCGACAAAAGCCTCGACATCATCTTGGGGACACAGCAGCCCAGTGACTCCATCCTCTACGACTTCGGTCAATCCGGAACCACGTGTTGCGATTACCGGTAGGCCGCATGCCTGAGCTTCCAGGGCAACAAGGCCAAAGCCTTCCAAGCGCGATGGAAATAGTAATGCGTCGGCGTCGGCATAGACCTTGGCTAATGCGGAACTCGTGGCGGGCCGATCGAGAAAGTGCATATTGTCTGGGAACTGACGTGCGGCGAGGTCGGCGGTTCCGCCGGCAATCACGTGTAGGGTGAAGGCTGATCCGAGCGAGGCCATGATGGGGGCGAGAAGGTCGACCCCTTTTCGGGCAGACCAGGTCCCAACATAGAGAAGCCGAAATGGATTGTGCGAATCTTTGTCAGTGGGTGGCGTGAAGACACCATGAGCATCTATGCCATTGTAGATTACGGAGATATGCGAGAGTGGAAAAACCGCCGTGATTTGTTGCGCAGTGTAATGACTGACCGCAACGACCGCGGCGGAGCGCGTCAACGCGGCTTTTTCAAGATGCTTGATCCATATCTTATGGTAAAGGTACTGCACGAGGTTCTTATGACTGCGTAACCTGGGATCGTGGACGCAGTGGTGCGTGGTGGTGACAATGGGGAGGTCGGCGGGAAAGAAACGCTGATGGAGGCATGTATTTATATGCGCAATGTTGGCCCATCTAGGCGGCTGTGGTGCGGGCACCGTCCCCGGCAAGTATTCGGCACGGTGTGGCAGCCAGGTGATTTCTGCACGAAAGCCCTCATGACGTAAACCCTGAGCAAGGCGTTTTGTGAAAACGTCGGTTCCGCTATCGGCTCGAATAGCAGGGAACCAGATAGCTGGATCCGGTTGGCCACTCATGATACAAAGTGGTGATCCACTGATCGTCCTGCATGTGACCGGATTGCTTCGATTAGTTGTAGGAAGCCAATCCTTGTTGCCGGCAAGAACCCGAAACGGCGGGTAGAATGCGGTGGGTGCTGGTCGAACGGTGTACGTCTCATAGAGTCGCCGGGGAAAGTTGGTAGATCAGAGTCGGAATGATCGGGGTCATCTTGGCAAGTAGCGAATCTGGCAGTCTAGATGCGGTGACAGCGGGAAAGCCTAGGGGACCTTCTATTTCGAGCGTCCTCCGGAATGCTTCCACGCAGAGATTCCGATACGCAAATTTTGCGTCGCGCAGCAGGGTTTCCAATTTCCGTTCAGTTAACGGCTCGCAGTCGTATTGCTGCCCACGTCGGCAGAGTCTCAAATAGGGGGTGCGAGCCCACCGCGGCAACCAGCTTAGAAAAGCCAGACGATAGTGGGGCTCGACGAGTTGCCAGCGATTGGGAACCGCCAGGTAGCCAATGCCGTCAGGCTTCATGACGCGGCGAATTTCCTGGAGATGATGGCTTTGCGCTGCCGAATCTCCGACGTGTTCGATAACGTGGTTGCTTACCACAACGTCGAATCGGTATTGAGGTAAGGGCAGCGTAGTCCCGTCCACCGTCAAAAAATCGTAGCCGTCGCGCACCGAGCGTTGGTCGACGACGTCGACTGCGGTGACCTGGCAGTCTAGTGTTGCGTGGGTGGCGAAATAGTGGGCTATGCCACCGGAGCCGGTGCCGATCTCCAGCAGTTCGAAGCGCCTACGGAAGCGGTCGAGTGCCAGTAACTGTTCGATCTTCAGGGCCTTTAGGCGCCGGGACGGTATATCCAGGACAGCGTGGGGCTGGCGAGAGGGTGCCGTTTCAGTCATTTGGCGCTTGGACTCTCGGTTGTACTGGAGCTGCACAAGAGACGAAGCGTCTTTCCGAATGACGACCACGTGAAATGTTCGGCGAAGTTGCGGCATGCCGCACGGCGCTTGGACGGTTCGAGCCGTTGGACAATCTCGATTACCGCGTCTGCGAATGCCTGACCGCTACCGGCCGGGATCAGTCGGCCGGAGACACCGTCCCGGACTGCGTCAACGACTCCGCCGGAGGCGAAGGCAACTGTCGGAAGTCCATGGGCGGCGGCTTCCACGGCGACCATTCCAAATCCTTCGTGATCGTGCGACCGTTCCTGCACGGGGAAGACAAGGACATCGGCCGCGAAATAGGCCGTCTCAAGGACTTTGTCATCAATGTCTCCGAGGAACAGCACTCGGTTGCCCAAGTTGAGCGACGCCAGGGCTTCGGTGACCCGTTGCCGTTCTCCGCTCTGGTGATGCAGGGCGTGGCCGGGTTCGTCCCCAATCACGACGAGCCTGGCATCTGGTCGTTCGCTGATTATCTGTGGCAGGATATCTTGCACGAACATGGCGAGCCCTTTGCGGGCGGTGATGCGTCCGACGTAGAGCAGTACTGGGCGATCGCCCAAGGCGTAGGTTTGCCGGAAACGGGCCGATTGGTCGGCTGCGTCGCGCAGGTCGGGTAGGTCGACCCCCGGATTAAGTACGGTAATCCGCTTCTCGGGGATGCCTGCGGATCGGGCAAGCTGCCGGGTGAACCGGCTGTTGACTAACACCTGGTCACAGTGACGAAAGAAAGGGCGCCATAGCATCCGGTAGATCGGATGGCGGGCCTCGATATCTAGGCCGTGAAGGTAGACGATGCAGCGCGCGCCAGTGAAGCGGGCAGCGAGCCAGGCGAAAGGCGCAGTTAGACCGCTGCCTGCGACGACAAGTTGTGGTCGCAGGCGCAGCGCCTGCCAGAGAGCGGCCAACTTGGTGCCTAGAATGTAGGCGGGCATAGGGTTAATTGGGACCTCGCTAGCGGTCACTCCGTCGGGCAGGTGCCGGCCGCAGCCGGCGGGACCGATGACATGCACACGATATTCCGCGCGGAGCTCGGAGACGATGTGCCACACTAGGCGCTCCATCCCACCGACCAGGGGAGGCAGGTTGCGGGTGACTACTATGGCCCGGGCCAAAGGCGCAGTAGGAGCAAGCGGTTCGACTTGGCGGTCGCGTCGTGTAGCAGCCGAAGGGTTGGAGGTGTGTTCTATAGTGCCAGCGGAGTCCGGTATCGACATGATCGTCATGGGTTTCGGGGGAGCCGCGCGGTTTGACACGGTCCTGGGACGCGGCCGTCAGCTTTCATCCTCGCGCCGTCTAGGAATGTGCCGCAACTCCGTGTTGGCGTACATGAGATTGGAAATCTGTTCCGAGATCAAGCCCATCAGAAAGATCAGGGCACTGGTGACGAAAAGCAATGCGCTCATGTTGGTGAATCGGCCCGTGTCGAGGAAGGTCCATAGATAACGCGCGAGGCCCAGCAACGCGCATACGGCGCTGGCCGGAGCGAATACCTTGAGCGGCGAATACAGGGTTCCGATTTTGAAGATGATCAGCACGAACCGCAGCCCGTCCCGCAGCGGACGGATGTGACTGCGGCCTTCGCGCGCGCGGGTTTGGATCGGCAGGTAATCCACCGCATAACCGGCCCGGAAGAAGGCCATGGTGATGGTCGTGGGATAGGAGAAGCCATTGGGCAGCAGGTATAGGAACTGGCGAAACTTGTCCGCCCGTACCGCCCGCAGGCCGGATGTCAGGTCGTGAATTTGGTGGGTCGTTACCCAACTGGCCAGGCGATTGTAGAAGGTATTCGCAGCCAGTCGGCCGACGGAAGCTTGGGATCCTGTGTCCCGGGCGCCCACTACCATGTCGTAGCCGTCCTGTATCCGAATGACGCAGCGCAGGACATCGGCCGGATCATGTTGTCCATCGGCGTCCATGAATACCAGAATTCCGCCGCGGGCGGCGCGGGCCCCGCTCTTGATTGCTGCCCCATTGCCCATGGAGTAGGGATGGCGCACCACGTGTACAGGAAAGCGCCCGCACAACTCCCGAGTCTCATCCGTGGAGCCATCGTCCACCACCAGGATCTCTGCATCGGGGAACCGTTCACAGAGTTCGGGCAACAGTCCCCTGAGGCCGGCCGCTTCGTTCTTGGCGGGCAGAATCACGGACAGCTTAGGTGCCTGACATTCGGGATGCATGTAACAATTCGCATGCGCTGCTGGGGGCCAGCGCTCAATGTATGTGAAAGACCGCATCTATCGGGTTCCGCGGCCCCAGCGTCGTCCTGGATTCAGTCATGCAGGACGGTTTGCTGGCGCCTAGCCGGCACACGACAAAAATGCAATCGCTATGCCAAAATGGATGCCGACCCATTATACCTAATTTAGACTCCTGTCGGATCGTGGCTATGCGCAAAAAGGTGCCCCACCGTTCGACGAGTCGCAATCAAGCACTGCGCCGGCGTCTGTTCGGAATAGATTGGCCGTCGCAGTTCCCAGCACCGTGCTACCCGCCCATCGTATATGTCTATGCCGGCGTCCATTCAACCGCCGGTGTGGCTGCCAGCCTTGTCGGCGGTATCCTCAGGCTTGGCTTGGGTATCCTGAAGAAGCAGTCCACGTACTCTGGTTATCTGCCGAGGATAGTAGTGTTCGTGGTTGAGCCACAAGGCACGCAGATGACCAACGTTGAATCCCTGAGGTGTCCAGGGCGGAAGTGTCTCGAAATACTGCAGCAGTGCCAGGCCGGCGCGTGGGTGATGCGCCGAGCCAAGAAGTGCGGCTTCATAGAGGGCGGCGCCCGGGCGGGCCTGGACCGCCAGAGATCGTTTGAACTCTTCTAGGGCTTCCAAAGGGCGGCCTTGGGCGAGGCGCAACTCGCCGCGCAACGCCAACATATCCTGGAGCCAACCGGAATTATGGTTTATCCGCCGATTGCTCAAGGCGGATTGGATCAGGCCATTCAACTGTGCGGAACCCAGGCCGGAGCAAGTTCCGGTTCGGTAATGGCGGATGAACTTGCCGATGGCATTGTATGCTACTCGGCCGCCTATCTTGGCCGTAGCGAGGGCGTGTCTGGTAGCGGCCAGTTGCGCGGGTGGGACACCTCCTTGGTCGCAGAGTGAGCTTACCAGGTTCAGGTTTACCATGATGTTGTCAGGATGGTCTTTTGCGACACGCCTGAGGATTTCGGTGGCCGCGCGGAAATTCCCCTTTCGAACCAGATGAAGGCTCAACGTTGTCTGGGCACGGGGCGACCCGGGGTTCTCCTGGGCCCAGACCAGAGACTGTTCAAATGGTTTGCCCCATAAGGTGGAGCGCAGCCAGGTCTGTCCAGCCATTATGGCGAGCAGTGAGATAGCGATCGCGGCGCGGCCCCGACGCGGAAACTTTCGTCCGGTGACAAGCCACATCGCTAGTGGAAAGAATAGCAGGGCGCCCGGCAGGTAATTACGGTGCTCAAAATACAATTCCAGCGGGATGATCGTTGACTCCAGAAGTTGTCCGCTGAAATAGAAGAATATTGTCAGGCTTAATGCAGGATAGCGGTTGCGCGCACGCCATCCTAGCAGCAGAAGACTCGCGATCACGCCGATTGAAGGCAGAGTTGTCCAAGGGTGTAATAGGCCCGTGGAGACCGCAATGTTGTCGTTGAACAGCCCGGCAGTATACGCGCGGGGGATCAGTAGCACGTAAAGGTAGTGGACCATGATTCGTGCTTCTGTCAGCAGGCGTTGTCCCAGGGTAAAGCCGCGACTGTCGGCATAGCCAGACAACATCGCCGGAACATGGCTTAATAGATACGCTGCTAGCAGGGCCAAAGGAAGATAGACGAACATCCCTTTCCAGATGCGGCATGCTGTCGAAGGTCGCTCTATGCGAAGGGCGCTCCATGGTTGCTGAAGCACGAACCGCTCGATCACTAACACGAACAGCGGCAGCAGTGCGCCATTTTCCTTGGATAGGGTGGCCAGCAAACCACATACTCCAATTCCGACGCTCATCCACAGGTAGCCGGCTCGCGGCCGGCCTCCCACCAGCTTGCGCCGACCGTGCAAGTAACAAAGCAGGCCCGCAAATACGAATGTCGCGGCGAGCATGGCCATACGCTGCACTACGAACAAGGTGGTAGAAACCATCAATGGATGCAGCAGCCAAAGCCCCGCGCTCAATACCGCAACCCAGGCGGCCCGCTTGTCACCGATATTGAACAGCCGTGCCAGTTGGAAGGTGAGCCAAGTGAGCAGAGCGCCGTTCAGCAGCTCGATCAAAATGTTGGTGTACTTGAAAGGCTCTGGTGGTGCTGGCCAATTGTTGGCGTCGATGAGAAAGCTCAACATGGCCACCGGTCTGCCCGTGGGGCTTGCGATGCCGCTTAGCAGGTAGGTCACCAGGGCGTGCCAGTTGTCGATCGGACCCATGGCACCGAGCGGGGGCAGATTGCCCCAGTCATCGAAAAGAAAGCTGCCGCTCAAGCCAGGGGCATAGACGAACCAAGCCGTGATGAGTAGTCCCGCAAAGACCACGGCAGCGAGCCAGGTTGATTCGGGGCTCAGGATGCGTTTTAGGCTGGACATGGATGGTTGCGTAGCGGTCCCGCTAGTGTAGTGCCGGGTTGTAGAGGGCGGGCACCGTAGTGCTGGTTCCCGATGAACCTTGCTTCCGTGCGTTCGCAAGCCGGCTGCGGAGGCGGTCTACGGTACTGTCGAGGTTGCCGAAACGATCGAGTTCCGTCACTCGTTCGATTTCCCTCTGCGCGTCACGAAATCGACCAAGGGCAACGTCCAGCTCGACGAGATTGACCCAGTACTGTGCGTCAGTCGGTGCCTTTTGGGCGGCCCGGACCATCATTTTTCGGGCTTTATCGGCGTCGTGGAGGACGTTCAGGGCGAAATTGCTATAGATTGTCAGCAGGTTGGCGTTATCCGGGTTCCTGCGCACGGCGGTGTTTAGCGTCCGTGCCATTTGCTTGCCGTCAAACCTGCAAGTCCCGGACACCTCGCAGTGAACCAATGCGTAGAGGGCAGACACATCCTGTGGCGAAGCCGGTCGGGTAGCCAGTTTACGATTCATGGTGTTCCACCAGGACGCTTTCACTGGGCGGTGCTCTTTGGCGTTGATCAGTAGCAGGCCCTGTTCCGGTAGAATGTTGGAATTACGCACGACGGCCGCCTTTTCAAGAGCTTTGTTGGCAATGGGTAGAAATCGGGAATCGGGGCCGTCTACTAGCACAGCGTAGATTTCTCCGAGGCCATAGGTTGCTCGCGGTGAGTGGGGATGCTCCGCCGCGGAAATAACGGCGTACCGGACCGGGTTGGCCCATTGTTGGACACGCATAGCGGTGATGCCGGCGTAAAGCGCGATCAGCCCCACCACCAGGAGCGGACGTGCCGACGACAGGCGTACCCGGGGCGGTGCTAGAAGGAGCGTCGAGAACAACGCGAGCAGAAGGCCTAGGCTGGGGAGGTAGTTGCGGTGCTCATAGACCAATTCCAGGTTGAAGATGGTGCCGGTCAGCAATTGCCCGCCGAAGAACCATAGGATCCCCAGACTCAAAAGCGGCCTGCGCCGGCGCTGCCAGATCGCGGTGGCCAGTAGCAGTGCGATTCCTACCATAGCAAACAGCGTAGTTGGCGGGTTAAGCAGCGAGCGCGAAAACGGATAGTCGTCGTGGTACAGGCTCAGTACATGGGGGTTGGGTACTAGGGACCACAGAATATAGTCCAGTATCACTCTGGGTTCGGTGAGCAGGCGTTCTCCAAGAGTGAAAGGACGCCCGGCATAGGCACCGTGGGCAAGTTGTTGGGGACCGAGCCACGCCAGGCCCAATGCCGCGGGCAGGGCCAGTACTAGTGCATAGAGGGCATACAGCCGGCGGTCTCGGCGTCCGTCGGCCCGCTGGAATCCGAACAGGGTCCACTCGATTATCAAAGCGTATACGGGTAGCAGAGCGCCGATTTCCTTGGCCAGCACGGCAAGGATTCCGCAAGGTACGATTCCTGCCCAGAGCATCCAGAATCCACGCCTCCCGGCCAGCATGCGCAGGCGCCCCCAGAGATAGAGGGCGATGCCGGCCAGTACGAAGGTGCCAGAGAGGCTGGTCATGCGCTGGACTATGTACAGCACCGCCGTCAAATTGATCGGCAGCAACATCCAGGCGGTCGCGGTAGCCACCGCTGTCCAGCGGGTTGTCGATCTGCTTAGTTCTGGTGCGAATCGCTGGCGATAGACCCGCAGTATCAGGTCGCCAACAGCATAGACCAGCAAGCCGTTACAGCCATGTATCAAGATGTTGGTGACCTTCATGGAAAACGGTGACGGGCCCCAGAAGTATTCGTTGAGCGCGAAGGTGATCATGCTCAGCGGTCGGTCCAGCGGGCCGGAATGGGACGAGAATGCCGCGGCCAGCAGCGAGTGGACGTTCAGTCTCGTGATATGGACGGCGGCGTTACGAACGATGTTGGGGAAATCGTCCATAACGAATCCGCCGTGGACACCCGGCCAGTAGATGAATAGGCACACTGCAACAGAGGAGACAAGTGCAGCGCCGATCCACAATCTGTCAGAGGAGGTTAATGGGCGTTCCGTGGCGGATGGTTGCGACATCGTTTCCTTGTTCCAATCACCCGTTACGCCCAACCCGGTATGAAGGTGGCAAAATGGGCTTTAGCGGCAGCTTGAAGGCAGATATCGACCGGACAAGGAGGCAGATCCGCACTTCCAGGCCAGAACATGCCCATGGGTAATGGCTGACAATGTGAGGGTCTGTCCCTTGATGGTTTTGTTCACCTGGTTGCCGTAGGTCACGGTTATGGCGTTGTTCGCGATCTTAACCTGGGTCACATAGTTGCCGGTGATACTGCCTGGCGAGGGAATCTCCGCCGATGTATTGCTGGACGGCAATTGTCCCTTGTCGCTGTAATATTCCCACATCGCCGTTTTGGCCTTTTCCGCAAGCACTAGACCTTCGGCCACTTGAGCGCGGATGGTGTAGTCCTGGTACGCCGGGATGGCGATGGCGGCCAGGATGCCAATGATGGCCACCACGGTCATCAGTTCGATCAGAGTGAAGCCTCGGTTGCGTTTTTTCATGAGCCCTACCCCATTCCCGCACCTTCGCCGCTGTACCGGCAACGAAGCAAGATTCGGGCCACGGCTTAGTGGTGGTTGAATAGGAGGACTTCGAACGGGATTCGTTGGCAGACTATATACGGACCGAGTGGATTGAAATAGTGATGTAGCCGACGTCGCCGATGGCGATGGTGGCAGGTGGTGAGGGGTTCTTCCCTACCTCATATTGCTTTGGTGCTAGTGTCGCGTCCGCTGGGTAGCTGGAAAGTCCGACACTACCGGAGTCGCAAGCCGTGACGAAATGAACTGCCCCCGCGCGAGGCGGGGGCAGTTCATTTCCAAGCTCCAAAAGGCTTGGCGAGGTCAGGCCAGATCAGTGCCTGCAGGAGGACGGCAGGTACTTGCCAGGCACGGTCGTGGTCGTGGTGCTCCCGCAAACCCACTTTACACTGCCGCCAGTAGTCAGGGCTGAGAGCGTCAGCACGTCGCCATCGATCGCTTGGTTGGCGGCTTGGGGGGAAGTTTTGCTGTATTTGATCGCGATGACACCCGGTGTGGTGCCGGCGTCCACTTGGCTGACATAATTGCCAGTGATGCTGCCCTTGCTTGCAAGTCCCGCGGACTGGTTGGCGCTCGGGAACGAACCATGATCGTTGTAATACTCTGACAATGCCGTTTTCGCGCCATCAGCCAGCGACAGACCTTCAGAAACCTGGGCGCGGATGGTGTAGTCCTGATATGCCGGGATGGCGATGGCGGCCAGGATACCGATAATGGCCACCACGATCATCAGTTCGATAAGAGTGAAACCCTGCTGTGTGCGCTTCATGTGCAACTCCCCTTGTTCATTAATACAGACGGACGCGGTTGAACGATTGGCCGTCCTCCCGGGCCCGGCCCGGAGAACGCTTGGCCTAAAGAAGCAGGATGCGTGCCAATGACTCGACAGAGCGTCAAACCGCTGTCGGCGCAGGCAAAGTGTGACGGAGTTCACAGGTCGGTGGTGGCCTGCGTCTGCAAACAGTGAATTTGAGGAGCGGTGTTGCCCCTCGGGGGCTGACTCGGAAGGTCACAAGGTGACGCGCCGCGTCACCCCAGTCGTGGACCGACGTTGTCTATTCCAATCCCAGCTTCTTGAGGCGGTAGCGCAGGGCGCGGAATGTGATGCCCAGTAGCTTGGCGGCGGCGGTCTTGTTGTAGCGGGTTTGCTCCAGCGCTTTGATGATGGCCTGCTTCTCCACCGTGTCCAGGTAATTCTCCAGGGGCGCAGGTCCTTCAGCCGGATTCTGGGATATGGCCGTGGATTCGGGTTGTGGTTCGACCTCGGCTTTGGCGGAGTCGTTGCCGTTGTCGGGCAGGCGCAGGTCCGATTCGCGGATGACGGTGCCTTCGCACAGGGTCATGGCCCGCTCCAGGATGTTCTCCAGTTCGCGGACATTGCCGGGAAAGCCGTAGCGCTTGAGCGCATCCAGAGCTGCAGGGTCCAATTCGGGCATCGGCCCGCCCACCTCCCGGGCCAGCCGCGCGAGGATGTGGTTGGCCAGCATGGGGATGTCGTCGGACCGCTCGCGCAGGCTGGGCACGTGCAGCTCGATCACGTTGATGCGGTAGTACAGGTCCTGCCGGAACTGGCCTTCGTCCACAAGTTTGAGCAGGTCCTTGTGGGTGGCGGACAGGATGCGTACGTCAATGGAGACTTCCCGCTGGGTCCCGATGGGGCGCACGGCCTTTTCCTGGATGGCGCGCAGCAGCTTGACCTGCATGTGCAGAGGCAACTCGGCGACTTCGTCCAGAAACAGCGTGCCGCCGTGGGCGGCTTGGAACAGGCCGTCCTTGTCGCTCACCGCGCCTGTGAAGCTGCCCTTCTTGTGGCCGAAGAACTCGCTTTCCATCAGGTCCGCGGGGATGGCGCCGCAGTTCACCGGCACGAACGGTTTGTCGGCTCTGGGTCCCTTCTCGTGGATGAGTCGCGCCACCAGTTCCTTCCCAGTACCGGACTCGCCGCTGATGTACACGGGTGCCTGGCTGCGGGCCAGCTTTACGATGGTGGCGCGTATGCCCTGCATGGGCTGGGAATCGCCGATCAGGGTGTCGCGACTGCGCCGGTCCCGCTGAGGGTAGGTGTCCGAGAGCTTCAGCGCCGTCGTTACCAGGTTACGCAGCACCTGCAGGTCCACCGGCTTGGAGACGAAGTCGAAGGCGCCGGCCTTCAGGGAATCGACCGCCGATTCCATATTGCCGTAGGCGGTAATGACCGCTACCGGGAGATCGGGCTGATGGGTCTGGATGTGTTGTATCAGATCGAGGCCACTGCCGTCGGGCAGGCGCATGTCGGTGAGACAGAGATCGAAGGAAGCGCTTTCCACCAGTTTGCGGGCCTGGGCCAGGTCCGCCGCTGCCTGGGTGGCGATGTCCATGCGCCCGAGCGTGATTTCCAATAGCTCGCGGATATCGGCTTCGTCGTCGACGATCAATGCAGTGTAGGAGGCCATCGCGTTAGTGTACCGTTCCCGGCCTTCTGGTGCATGGGATCGGTGCCCTGTCTCCATGGACCTCCCGGACCCGGCTCATGAGCGTCCGCCATCGGTATCGTTGCTGAAGTCGATACGAAAGCAACTGCCTCCGCTGGTCACCGGTCGGTAGCTGAGTTCGGCCTGGTTGCGTTCGCAGAGCTCCCGGGAAATGTACAGCCCCAGCCCGGTCCCGCCGGCGTTGGTGGTGAAGAAGGGCTCGAACATCTGGGACTCGGCCTCCGGGGGAATGCCCGGACCATTGTCGATCACCTCGAGGTAGGGGCGGCTTTCGGTTGAGCCCCCGGCACCGCCACGCAATACAACGTGCGGCGTGTCCTTGGCGCCGCCATGCTCCAGAGCGTTCTTGCATAGATTCCAGACCACCTGATGCAGGTGGGTGGGATCGAACTGGATGTGACTGTCTTCGGGTTCTACCTGAAATTCGACGCGGCCGGCCGGCACATGTTCGTATTGGCTGAACTCGCCGACGAAGTTCTCCAGCCAGGGGCCGAGGTCGATATCCTGGGGTTGGGCAGGCTCCCGGCGGGAAAGCTGCAGTACGTTTTCCACGATGGTGTTCATCCGTTCGCACTGCTCGCGGATGATTTCCACCAGCCGCCGGTCGCCGGTGGCCAGGTCCGGCGCCTCGTCCAGCAGTTGCCCGGCATGGCTGATCGCTCCCAGGGGATTACGGATCTCGTGGGCGATGCTGGCCGTGAGCCGGCCCAGGGCCGCCAGCTTCAGCTGTTGGCTGCGCTGGGCCACGCTGGCCATGTCTTCCAGGAAGATCAACGCGCCGGTGTCGGATTCGGTCCCCAGGGGCGTGAAGTTGGGCGCGATGGCCGTTCCCCCGGTGGGAGAGCGGAACGGTGCCGGCGGGCGTTCCGGCTGTCGACGCCAGGCGGCGAGACTTTGAGCCAGTTGCGGGGCGAGGGCGGCCAGGGGTTTGGCGGTCGGCCGTCCCGGCATGCCGAGCAGGCGCCAGGCCAGCTCGTTGACCAGCCGCACCTTGCCCGCCTGATCCACCACCACCACCCCGGACTGCAGGTGCTGAATGATGTAGGCGTTCAAGGCTTCCAGGTTCGCTACATCGATGCCGCGGCGGGCGGCCAGGGCTTCGCTTTCGCGGACCCGGCGGGCCAGCATGTGGGCAAGGCTGGCGGTGGCGAAGAAGGCAGCGCCGAACAGCCCGGCGCGGGTGTAGTCGTCGCTGGCGATGGCAGCGCCCAGCAGGGAGCCATAGGCCTGCTCCGCCAGCACAGCCAGGGTCGCCAGGGCCGCGAACAGGTAGGCCAGTCGACCCGGCAGCAGCAGGCTGCCGGCCGCCACGGCCACTGCCAGCAGCACGCCCAGTCCGCTTTCCAAGCTGCCGCTGGCGTGCATCAGCAGCGTAATGGCGACCACATCCACCGAGATCTGGCCCAGCACCTGGAGCGGATAGGCCGGCCAGCGCCAGCGCCCGGCGAACCCGGCGGCCAGGCCGAAAGCCAGGTAGGCAACGACGGTGGCTCCGAACAATTCCGGATTGCGGCTGCCGAGGGCGGTGGCCTGAGGGGCGACGAAGAAGATGGTGGAGAGCAGGCCGGCGAGAATCAGCCGGTAGAACGTGAGCAGCCGCAGCGGCTTCCAGGTGAACTCGTCCTCGCGGGTGCCGGTCGGCGTAAACCCGTGCTCCGGGCGTCGGATTTTCATGAGGCCGATGGTAACCGATCCCGCCTGGCGTGTTGAGGTTTCCCGGGGTTTAGCCCGCATTTCTCGCCAGCCACCAACTCGGAAGCCGCTCCCTGCGTTGCATCACCTCCTGCATTCATGCAGTCGTGTGGCCGCGCATTTGCCGATATCTTGCGTGACTTCGCTACGATCCCCGGCGACAAATGCGGGCTACGAGTGCGAGCTCAGCCGACGGTGTGCTTCGGAGCAGTAGTGGTGGTCGCCGACATTCAACGCCTCCGCCTCCGGGACGTATAGCCCGCAATGGTCGCAGCGGACCATGCGGCCCCCTTCCCGGCGCCGCAGTTTCGGGGTTTTCGGTTTGTCCGGCTGTTTGCGCAGCAGGTTGATGATGAACCAGATGGCGAGCAGGATCAGAATCAGGCGTAGTCCCATAGCCGTTAAAGTTTCCGGCTTCCGGGGTCGCGGCGCAAGACCCAATGTGTGTCGTTTCACGGTGCTTTGCGTGCCACGACCATTTACCTCAGAATATGGGGCCTTTCAGACACGTGAAGCGCCATGAACCTGCACGAGTTTCAGGCCAAAAGGCTGTTCGCCGACTACGGCATTCCGGCACCCGAAGGGGTGCTGGCGCGCTCTGCCGACCAGGCCGCTGAGGCGGCCCGTGACCTGGGCGGTCAGCGCTGGGTCCTCAAGGCCCAGGTCCATGCCGGCGGGCGCGGCAAGGCGGGCGGAGTGAAGGTGGTCGATGATCCCGAAGCCCTGACGAGTGAAGCGCAGCGGCTGCTCGGGAGCCGACTGGTGACCCATCAGACGGGCGCTCAGGGCTTGCCGGTGGAGGCCCTGCTGGTGGAACGGCCGGTGGCGACCGCCCGGGAACTGTACCTGGGGTTGCTGGTGGACCGCACCCGGGAACGGGTGGCGATCATGGCGTCCGCCGCCGGCGGCATGGACATCGAGGAAGTGGCGGCCACCCGGCCGCAGGCCATTCTGACCGAGGCGGTGGATCCGGCCGCCGGGCTGCAGCCCTACCAGTGCCGCAAGCTGGGTTTTGCGCTGGGGCTGGAAGCGGGGCAGCTGAAGAGCTTCGCGGGTCTGCTGCAGGGATTGTACCGCCTGTTCACCGAGCGGGACGCCAGCCTGGTGGAGATCAACCCTCTGGTGGTGACGGCAAGCGGGGAGCTGCTGGCCCTGGATGCCAAGGTCAACCTGGACGACAACGCCCTTTACCGTCACCCCGACCTGGCCGCCTGGCGCGATCCCAGCCAGGAGGATCCCAAGGAGCGGGCCGCCCACGAACACGGCCTGAACTACGTCACCCTGGACGGTTCCATCGCCTGCATGGTCAATGGCGCCGGGCTGGCCATGGCGACCATGGACCTGATCAAGCTCCATGGAGGCGAGCCGGCGAATTTTCTGGATGTGGGCGGCGGCGCGACGGCCGCGCGGGTGGCCGAGGCCTTCAAGCTGATTCTCTCCGACGCCAAGGTGAAGGCCATCCTGGTGAACATCTTCGGCGGCATCGTGCGCTGCGACCTGATTGCCGAAGGCATTATTCAGGCGGTGCGAGACGTGCAGGTGCAACTGCCGGTGGTGGTGCGCCTGGAAGGGACCAACGTGGAACGCGGTCGCGCCCTGCTGGCCGATTCCGGGCTCAATGTCACCACCGCCGACGATCTGACCGACGCCGCCCGCAAGGCGGTGCAGGCCGCCAACCCCTAATCGGCAGCAGGAACCGACGAACCTTCCATGAGCATCCTTGTCGACAAGACCACCAAAGTCATCTGCCAAGGCTTTACCGGCAAGCAGGGCACTTTTCATTCCGAGCAGGCGCTGGCTTACGGTACCCAACTGGTGGGCGGCGTGACGCCGGGCAAGGGCGGCAGTACCCATCTGGATCGGCCGGTGTTCGACACTGTGCACGACGCGGTGTCCGCCACCGGCGCCGATGCGACCATGATCTACGTGCCGGCGCCGTTTGCCGCCGACGCCATCCTGGAGGCGGCCGATGCCGGCATCCGGGTCATTGTGTGCATTACCGAAGGCATCCCGGTGCTGGACATGCTGCGGGTGAAGGCGGCCCTGCGGGGCAGCGAAGCGCGGCTGATCGGCCCCAACTGTCCGGGGGTCATCACCCCGGGAGAATGCAAGATCGGCATCATGCCCGGTTCCATCCATGCGCCCGGATCGGTCGGTATCGTGTCGCGCTCCGGCACCCTGACCTACGAGGCTGTCTACCAGACGACCCGCTGCGGCTTGGGCCAGAGCACCTGCGTGGGCATCGGGGGCGACCCCATCCATGGCATGGATTTCGTGGACTGCCTGCAGGCCTTCGAGGCCGATCCCCAGACCCGCGGCATTATCCTCGTCGGCGAGATCGGCGGCAGTGCCGAAGAAGCCGCCGCCGAGTATATCCGCGCCCATGTGAGCAAGCCGGTGGTCGCCTATATTGCCGGTGTGACCGCGCCGGCAGGCAAACGGATGGGACACGCCGGTGCCATCATCAGCGGCGGGGCGGGTACTGCCGCCGCCAAGATCGCCGCCCTGGAGGCGGCCGGCGTGGCGGTGGTGAGCTCGCCGGCGGACATGGGCGGCCGCCTCCACGAGCTGTTGCAGGGTTGAGCGCGGCGCCTTCGGGGCACGGACCCTGGCATGGGGCAGCGTCGCCGATGCTGTCGTCCGTTGAGGAGTGATCATGGCCGCTTCCCTTCGCATCGTGATGGCCCAGCTGGACATGTTGGTGGGCGACATTTCCGGCAATGCGCAACGCATCGTCGAGGCGTCCGCCCGGGCCCGCGACGAGCTCAAGGCCCATGCCATTGTCTTTCCCGAGCTGGCGTTGACCGGCTATCCGCCGGAAGATCTGCTGCTGCGCAGCGGTTTTCACCTCCATGCCCTCGCCGCCCTGGAGCGCATCAAGCGCGACGTGCAGGGCATCCATGTCATCGTGGGTCATCCCCAGCAGGCCATGGGCGGCGTGTTCAACGCCGCTTCGGTGATCCGGGACGGGCGCATCCTGGGCAGCTACTACAAGCAGCATCTGCCCAACTACAGCGTGTTCGACGAAAAGCGCTACTTCGCATCCGGAGCCGAACCTTGCGTGGTGGACATCGAAGGCGTGCCGGTCGGGGTCACCATCTGCGAGGACATCTGGATGCCGGGTTCAGCCCAGCAGGCCCGGGATGCCGGCGCCCAGGTGCTGGTGAATCTCAATGCTTCACCGTTTCACGCCGGCAAGGGGCGGGAGCGCGAAGCGGTGGTGCGCGAGCGCGTGCAGGAGACCGGGCTGCCGGTGCTGTACGTGAACCTGGTGGGCGGCCAGGACGAACTGGTGTTCGACGGCGAGTCCTTCGTGGTGGACGCAGACGGCGAGGTGACCCAGCGTGCACCCGCCTGCGTGGAGGGGCTCTATCCTGTGGATCTGGAGGTGGGCGAGAAGGTCCGGCCCATCGCCGGTGAGTGCTCGCCCATGCTGGACGAAGAGGCCAGCATCTATCAGGTGCTGGTGCTGGGAGTGCGGGACTACACCCGCAAGAACGGCTTTTCCGGTGCGGTGCTGGGTTTGTCCGGCGGCGTCGACTCGGCCCTGGCGCTGACCATTGCGGTGGACGCCCTCGGCGCCGATCAGGTCGAAGCGATCATGATGCCGTCGCGCTACACCGCCGATATGAGTCTCGAGGACGCCGAGGAACTCAGCCGGCGTCTGGGTGTGGTCCACAATGTCATTCCCATCGAACCGGCCTTCGGCGCCTTTCTGAGCATGCTCGAGGACGAGTTCGCCCACCGGCCTCCGGATGCCACCGAGGAGAACATCCAGGCCCGTTGCCGGGGTATCCTGCTGATGGCCATCTCCAACAAGACCGGTCGCATTCTGCTCAGCACCGGCAACAAGAGCGAGATGTCGGTGGGCTACGCCACCCTGTACGGCGACATGGCCGGCGGCTTCGCGCCCATCAAGGATGTTCCCAAGACTCTGGTGTATCGCCTCGCCCGCCACCGCAACCGCGACAGGGAAGTGATCCCGGAAAGGATTCTGGAGCGGCCTCCTTCGGCGGAACTGGCGGCGGACCAGAAGGACGAGGACAGCCTGCCGCCCTACGAGGTGCTCGATCCGATTCTGGAACGCTACGTGGAACGGGATTTCAGCGTGGAACAGATCGTGGCGGACGGGTTCGAGGAAGCGACGGTCCGCGAGGTGGCCCGCATGGTGGACCGCAATGAATACAAGCGCCGGCAGGCGCCGCCGGGCGTACGCATTACGCGCCGCGCGTTCGGACGGGATCGGCGCTATCCTATCACGTCCGGCTACGTGGCCAGCGAATTCATGGAT